>Ga0310120_10000212_pt1 | contig 48660 bp, 60 predicted proteins | sample CB27_AW_983_MG_FD_203506 | JGI IMG/M metagenome (GOLD analysis project Ga0310120, IMG submission 203506) | Marine microbial communities from Western Arctic Ocean, Canada - CB27_AW_983 | ecosystem: Environmental > Aquatic > Marine > Oceanic | place: Canada: Western Arctic Ocean | collected...
CGTCCGGGGGAAAATACTAATTAACCTAATGCAGAAGGCATTAGATCATTGTCACCAACTTTACCTGCTGGACCCATCTTGCACTCACCAACAGCTGCAACAAAACTTTCAGCTCCTGGATCAGCAAGAGCTAATGATACATGAGTAAAATCATTAGCTCTATCCAATGATGCAGAATCAATCTCAATTATTAGCTGAAACTCATCATCTGTAGAAGCTACTACAAGATGAGAATCATTCGCAACAGCAACTGCTGCAAATTTATCCCTATTTGTTAATGTAGCATCACTATTATCAGCTTGGTAAATAGTAGTAAAACCAAGAGTTTTAGTGCTGCCTGCTGCATTATCTTTAGCTTGATCTAAAGTGATAGCAAAATCTCCACCAATAACTCCACAAAGAATATGGATAGTTAAATGTTGGTACTGAGACATATCTACCCAACCACTTGTAACTGCACCAGCATTACTATCATGGGGTTTAACAAGCATTACTCGTTTTTCTCTTTGGACAGTCTTCATCTTCATATCCTCATTTCAAATTAGTTTCCGAAAAACCACAAAAACAGGAGTCTACGATACCCTTTCTTCTAGCATGACGAAAGGACTCCGTTTAGTTGTTCCATTCAAATCTTCAATTGGACCCTTCCACAATGGCCGAGCATCACAACGATAATGAAACCTAAAAGCAGTTTCACCAAAAAGAAAACGAACATGAATACTACTAGCACGCGAAACACCAGCTCCTCTACCCTGTTTTACCAAAGTAGAATAAGAGGCGAAATTAACAAAATTAATATCACCACTTGAACCTAAATCTGGGCAAAACTCAGTAGGAACAACTGGACGACCCATAAGACTACCATAAGGAGAATTACTAATTCCTCCTGGCGGAAGATAGACTGGATGAATAGCATTAGAAGTTGCTTCATCATTAAAATTGACATACTGCAACAACTTAATAACATTATCATGAGCGTACCAAACGGCAGATCCGCGCATTTCAGGCAACATTGCATGATACATATTAACAATATTCTCATGCAATATTGTGCCGTTTGCTTGGCCACTCTTTTCTAAAACTAAAATAGTAGCTGGAGCATTATGAAAACCCAAAGGCATCCCAGCACCAGTTCCAGTAAACATAGCCTGATTTCGCTTCCAGAAAATCGCTTGCCTAGCTAGAGTAGTAAACTGACTACCCATATTGACAAATGAATCTTCCATTTGCTCATCAGTAACATATGCAAGAGCTGTCAATTTATGGAGCTCCAGCGTATGTTCATCCCAAGTAATTACACTCTTCTCAAATTGGTCAGCTTCACCCTTCCAATAAGAAACCATATCACCATGCCGCCCAAAACCATCCTTCCTAGATGTTTCAGTTCGACGTTTAACCCGCATATTATTGCCAGATGTGGTCTGCTTATCTCCAGCCATACCAAAGAAATCAATTTCTTCAGCATCACGATTCTGGATCAAAATCCGGTTACTAATCGTTTCTGGAATAAGAAAACCGCCCTCAGCATCATCTAGAGTATTCTGACCAGATGGGGCTTTTTGAAGTAATCTTTCATCAACTACAGGATTAGTTTCTCGTCCAGCTTTAACAACTGCTTCAGAAAAGTGCGCTTCACTTTCAAAACCATGCATCTTTTCAAGTTCATGATCAACAGCAACAGCAGGGATTGTCATGGTCCCTTCGCCAATGCCTTTAAAAGCCTTAATTACACTCTCTTCAACCGTATCCTGCATTCCTTGAAAATACTCATTTCGAGTTTTCTCAATTATATTATCAATTTTCGGCTCATCAGTCCTTTCAGAAAGCCCAAGATCAATAAGAGATTTTGCAATTATCTCGTCTATCTCGTAAACGTTACCTTTCTTAAAAGAAGTTTCCTCTCCTTCAATTTTGCCTTTGGAAACATAATCTTGACTAAACTTTACCCACATCTTCATAATAAAACTCCAAATTAATTGGTAATTAGTTATTGGTATTGGCTAGTTTAAAACTATGCTACTTTACCTAGTAAACGCTTTAATGCCTTGTCTATTAGCTCGGGTACACTCTTATGGAGACCTTCAAGCTCTCTTTGTAAACTAACAGAAAATTCCTCTTCATATTCAGCAGATGTAACTACGTCTTTAATAAATGGAATTTCTACCGGTTCAGTGCTCTTACGCAAATCAAAAACTACTTCGGCTAATGTTGGAAAAGCATTTTCAAGAATACTGTCTTCCATATTAACTAGCCCTTTTGCAACAAGTTCAACTTCTGCATTATTATTTGTTGGAATACCTACAACACTGTATTCATAAACTTTTGAATCATACCGAACTACTCTTGCTTCTTTCCAATGGGGATTCTTTTTAAGGTCTTCTTCAGTAACCTCTCTTTTTTTAGCTACTCCCCCAATACTCTTTCCAGGAAGATTTCCACTTTTAACTAGCTCATAGATATAATCTGGAAACCACTCCACCTCTTTTCGATGGTTTTCTGGGCGATCGTAATATTTTGTTTTTGCCTTAAATCCATCGAAAGTCTTAAAATACTTTTGCCACAAAGAACGACCAATTGGAGGAATTTTATAATTATGAGCATAAGCAACTTGAGGATTCCCTTTAAATACCTCAAAACTAATTGACTCGATATCCATAACTTCCCTGGTTTTATCCACAGAAGAATCAGTAATAATAGAAACGTCAGCGTGTTCTTTCTCAATAAAACATTCAAACTGTCTACACTCTTTCCTAAAATGAACTAATTCTACATCACTTTCCTTTGAAATTTGTTCATCTAATTTCCTAGCTTCAATTTCTCTCATAGGAAAACCAAATGCGCCAGTACATTCACCAAACATTTTATTAAAAGTAGCCATACTTATTCCTTACTTATCGAATATTTCCTGGTATTTGTAACTGAATATATTAGCTCTAAGAACTGGCATCCAAACTGGTCTAGGAGTAATAATGATTGGGCTTCTAAATGGATTAACAAGCCGGATTTTACTATACTTTTTATTATTTTGGTCCATCTGAAAAGAACCACCAAATTCTAATGTTTGTGAATATGGAACATCTGTAAAAACCGACGCTATAATTTGGTCGCCACGAGTATCCACTTCAGTCCGTATACTCTTAGCATAATTTCCTGTTTGTTTGTAGGGAACCTCCCCGCTATCTGAATGTCGGCGCCTTATTCTCTTGCCCCTTTTTCCTGCTGGATCAGAACCCCAACCTTTCCGCTCTAATGCCTCTTCAATCTGTTTCCTTAGGAGTTTAGTTACTTGTCTATTTTTGCGCTCCAAGACTTTAAAAATCCGGTCTCTAACCCTCTCTCCCCGCCATGTTAAAAATGCTGCCATTACTTTTCGGCCTCTCCACTCTCTCTAGAAGCTTGACGTGGACCTGCTCCGCTTAAACCAGGCGCGTTAATTCTTTTAAGCCTACTAGCTTCTGGATCAGAATGTGGAGGCAAGTTATACTTCTTACGACCTTCATTTGGTTCAATCATACCAACTTCAATTTGCCGAGTAACTTCAGCTAATTTCGCTTCTTTATCTTCCGGTACAGGATCATCGTATCCAAAAAATAATCTACCTGATTCATCGTAAAACGGAATTAGTCGTTTATTTAATGTTTCAGCGTAAATCCCTAACCTAGGTTTAATTCCAAAAATAGCATGGAGGGTTAAAGCACCAAAAATTGTCTCTCTACTAATATTCCTATTATCAAGGAATGCTACTGGAACAGAATAAGCATTACAGATTTCTATTTTAGCCTGCTCGTTTATATCTAACCTAGCAATATCCCTAGGAGGATAATTCATCGGTTTAATATCTGCTGGCTCATCTGCTACATGCCAACCACCGCTTCTACCTTGGCTATACTTTTGATTCAAACGTTTTTCTAAACCAGTAGCTTCAGCTGCCCCAATTCCTTCTTTAGGAGAATACAAAATATCTGGTCTACCATCATTATCTAATAAATGACTGGTCATAGAAGCTAGCTTATTAGAAAGCAAACTTGCTTCGTATGACCCTTCCGCAGAACCAATTCCCTCTAAATAAGGATTCTTAACTCCTAATGGAATAAATTGAATAATCTCTTCTGGAGAATAGCGTTTAACCTTATCCCCATTTACATACTCATAATAATCTACTATCTTATCAGACCCAGATTCTCTTTTAGGCAATACATGCTGACTAGGAAGAATCCAAATATTCTTAGGTCTATTTAAGAATTTATCAATATCTACCCACCAATAAGCTGCACTAGCAATATCAAAATACAGAAACGTCAAAGCTTTTAAAGTGTAGCTATTCAAAAATGGCTGATCATTAACTTCTTTAAGTAAAACTAAAACTGGATGCTCAATAACTTCCTCAATAACCTCACTATCCTTAATCTCAAATTCTTGACGCAGAAAGTCCTGTTTATTATCTCCTACCTTAGCTGTATTAAGAACTGTCTTTTTGTCAGACGATCTTGTCTTTACAAACAATTTTAACTCATGGCCCGCACACCCATTCGCATTAATATTTGCACAGGCAAAATTAATCCGTTTATAAGCATTGAGTAAATCAGAAATATTAGGGTATTGCTGAGTTTTATAATGATCCGCGTAAGTCTGGTCGTATTGCCCGTCCCCTGTAAAAGGATCAGATAATTCACCAATTTTTTTAAATGTAGATTCCACTTAAAATACGTCCCATAAATAGGGATTATCTAATGAAAGCCATTGATCTTGCCCTACTTGCAAAAGAATATCTTTCATATTAATCCCCTCTTCTTCTCGATCAAACTTAATCCGTTCTACCTTTTTCCTATTAGCTTTTACTGGAAAATACTCTCCACCAGCATGTTCAAACTCTGCTGTATCCATAAATAAACTTTTCCATTAAATAAACATCTTTATTAGGCCAGCAATAAACTTTAAAATTTCAGGAAGAGCTTTAATAATCCGTTCAAAAAAATCTGCCCAAGGAGTATTTTCGTCATCACTCTTTGGGATAAGCATATTAAAAGTTTCGTCAACAACAACAGCAAACAAAGTATTGTCGTCTAAAACTTCTGAAATTTCATTTGCTTCTTTAATTTTTCCATCGCTTTTAAGCTTTCTTTCTTGTCTAGAAAGAACAACTCTCAAAGCCTTCCCTCTTCTCTCTTCAATTCTTCTATCTCGTCTTCTTCCCATTTTAAACTCCTTAAGCTGCCCGTTTACCATCTATACCGAAAATCATATAACGCAAAGCATCCATTGCATGATTAAAATTATCAATAGGCTTATCTCCTCCAGATGCTTCTTCATCTTCTGGAAAAGAATAAAGTTGAGCTTCTGCTAGTATAGCTGGGCAAGAATTCTCAACGATCTTTAATCTTCCAGTAAGCATTCTAGCATTAACAGCTTCTATTCCTGGAAGAATAGCTTTTATAGCCGGTAAACAAGTATGCCCACCTTTTCTTAATTTCCTAACTAATTCTGGCTGATGTTCACAATACCAACGAATACCTTTATTAGTAAACTTTGGTAAAGCTTCTGCATGGTCCTCTATCATTGTTTTTGTTAAATACCGTTCCCACCAAACCCACAAAATATCTGCACTATCAAGATAACCGCATAGAGCACAAAAAGGATCGTTCCAGCCAAAGTCAATTCCACCATAAAATTTTCCATCATCTTCTGAAAGTAAATCCTCTATTTCATCTTTTGTTAATTTAACTGTGCAATCATCTATCGTAGGATAAACTGCTCCAGCCATAACAGAAAATTGGCCATCATACCTCATTGCCCCTAAAGCACGGTTCATTGTCCGTTTTGCTCTATCGTACTCCCGCTGAGAATAAATCGGATTTTCAACTGAGCTCCATTGCTGGACATAATAATCAGGATCACCTAAAGTAAACTGTTTATAAAAATCAGTAAATAACCAGTTTTTAATGTAAGGAGTAGTAGTAAGTAAACACGGAGATTCTTTAGCTCCTAGACGACCTTGTATAGCTGACCAAACCATTTTCTTAAACTGACCAGCTTCATCACCCCAACAAAAATCGAATTGCCCACCTTCTAGCCCTCCAGGATTATCAGCTCCTTGGCACCAAATCTTTCCCCCTTCGCACCCATTATGTGGAGGCAGTTCATAAAACGATCTAGATTCTAAATACCTACCTTCTAAATTAGTCCCTTTAAACGTGTCAACGAGCATTGGCACAGTTGCTCTAGCTAACACTTTATATGTAGGAGCAACAACCAAACCCATAATAGGTTTCTCGTACCCTTTAGACCTCATTCCATTAATAATTTTAGCCACCCACAAAGGACCAATAGCTGTTTTACCTCCCCCAGTACCTGCTATAGCAGCAATAAACCTTGCTTCTGAATAATAAATATTTGCTTGATATTGATGTAGTGGGTAATATTTTCCTTTTGATCTATCATCTTCACTAATAAAATCGCCCCACTTAGGCCCCTCACTATCTACACAATCCTCTTTCTCAACTGCTTCTTCCAGTAAAGTTTCAATTTCATAAAATTCTTCTGCAACAGGCATTACAAATAACGACCTTTTTTAGGATTTTTCTGAAAGGGCATCCTTAATTCTTTAGTAGTGCCTTTTCTCAAAAACCAAATTAAAACTCCAATAACAGAAATAATCTGAGGATACTCCTGAAGATAACTTGTGTCTAATAACTGCTCTAAAAATGGAAGTAAAGTAACTAACAGGCCAAACAAAACAGTTTCACTTTTAAACCAGTCAACCATATTATAGTTCCTGTTGATCACAAATTGTTAATTGTTGAGGATCATAAACAGTTGAACAAACATACCGAATTCCCGCGTGTTCTCTAAGAACATTAATAACTTTAAGTGGAAGTACTGCTCCTTCTTTAGTCTCAATTGTGCAAAAAACTAATGAAGTATCACCGATTTTACGCGCAAAAAAATCACTAAATGCAGTTAAATGGTCCTCGCGTTTATCAATTGGGACTAAAAACTCAACACTCGTTCCAAGAACATCATCAGAAGAGTAACCTGTTAAATGTTCAAGATAATGAGGCCATTTCCTAATAATATTTCCCTCATCAACAATAACAACGTCTTTTATGAAGTCTAACCGAGTAGAAATACAATTCTTTAGGGCTTCAATTTTTCCATCAACAATCTCTACATTTTTTTGAACATCTTTAGGAGCTAACCCATCTGGAAAAGCATAACGAACACTATAAACCATCCCAAATGTAATTACTCCAACAAACAGTAATTTGTACAGACCTTCAACAATTAAATCCCGCGTTGTTTTAGTCATTTTTCAAAAGTATTCTTCACGATTTTTAGTATAAACTCTTTTCCAAGTAGTCCTACACATCCGCAAGAAACAACTACAAACGGATTAGGTGGCCATTTTAAAGTATAGGCAGTAAAACAAAGTAAACTTGCTAAAACCGAAAAGCCCATTTTATTCGCTACAGTATACCATTTAACCTTCCCATACCGCCCAAGATTATCCAGTCCACTACAAATCAAAGATATTAAAATGGTAAGTTCAAGAGCTACTGCATATCCAAGTTCTAGAGAACTACTTGCTAGTAACCAAACACCTATTAAATAACTTATACAAAATCCTGATTCTTTTACCATATAACCACATTACACAACCCTAAAAAAATTGTGTCCAATCATACCCCAAAATCTCGACAAACTCTATATGGGCTGATCAAACAATCAAGATTCCTCTAGTTCAACCTATCTGGACAACCTACGAGCCCGAATTCTAGAAAACCAACCTCCACTACGATATTTTTCAGAAGAATAAGTAAAACTCGATCCTACACTCCCATAACTTTCAGCTGAATAAGTTTGCTGTTCACCATATACTTGTGGTTCTTCTTGAATTTCTTCTTGTGCTTCTTCTACCTGAATTTCCTGAAATTCTGATTCTACACCTGAAATTAGTTTAACTTGTCGTTGAGGATTCTGACAAACTCCACCAAAACAAGCTATCCTTGGCCTCTTCAAAGTAGTTAAATGAATTAAGCTAGTTTGCCTATCTTCCTCTGTTTGATTATACGCCAGATGATGAACTAAACGAGATTCAGTTAAAGATGCAAACTCTTTACTGAAAATAGACTGTTTATCCCCGTCTGCAACACACCCACAAAAAGAAACCCCAACCAACAATAAACAAAACCAATAAAAATTTTTCATTCAGATTCTCCCTTTCGCACCTAGGTTTGGCATTTTTAATTTCGGAAAACCTTCAACCGAACTAACAGTAACGCACTGCTTAGCTTTAACAGCTTTCCATGTATCTGATTTTCGTAATAAAAAATATCCTTGTGGTAATTTAATCCCTAATTTTTTAGCCCATTCTGGATAAACACCTGTATTCCAATTTCCCCAACTTTGATCCCAAATATATACCGCTTCACCGTATACTTCAATAACCCAATCCCAAAGTAAAACCCCAATAATTGCCATTGCATGAGCCCAACCACCTTTTAATCTACTAACCCCATGCTCGTCTCTTTTTGAAGAAACCCCAATTCCAGAACCACAAGACCATGTTCTACCATTAGCTAAATTTGCATCAATCTCATCCATATCTGAAGCAATAGCATAATCACCTATTTTAACTTTTCTAGTTTGCTCTAAAAGATCAGATGGTGGCCCACTTCTACACCATTTACTAACTCCTAAACGATAATAATCAACATAGCGTTCAAAATTATAATGCTTACCTTCATTTGTATTATATTCTTTTTCCAACAGTAAACCCCCCTTAAATGACTTTATGACATCATAAACTGTCATTCCTTTTCCGCAACCACCCCGCATCCCGTAAATTAAGCAAGTTGCAGAAGATTCAATATACTGTTCTTTTCTACCTTCCCCGAATAAGCCTTGATTAAGTCTATTAATATCCAACATCAACCTAGTAGACCACGAAAAACAATCAGAATCTTTCTGTGCTCCATGCCCAGCATCTGAATCTATTGCTGTATACTTTGCAAAAGGTAAATACACTGTATTCTTTTTAACTGTATCCTGAAGATGGGGTGCTTTATCTGCAAAAAAAGGAGACTCTTCTACATTGTAGAAAAAGTCTGCTTTCTTTGCTGCCAAATCACTTCTTTGAATTGGCGAACAAAGCGAACTATCTACATGGACGCCAACTTTCCTACCTTCTTTATAATCTTGGAGAGTAGTCACAACTTTGTTCCCTCGTATGCGGCCCATGCAATTGCATCGAGCATTTGAGGAATAACTACTTTATTTATCTCAGTATCTGGCTCTAAACCAGTTTCTTCCTGGAGAAAAACTTCTATCATTTCCCCAATACCTGGTGTAGTCTTTCCAGAAAAAGCTAACTCCAAAGCTAAAGCTTGATAATGAGCAAACTGTTGATTTGTAACTATATGATTAACATCTCGCCGAACAATTGAAGCAAATTCGTGATAAAAATAAGCTACATCCAGTAACATCTCTTTAACAACTGCTCCTTCACTTAATGCACCTCTAATTGGTTCTACTTTAGCTTTAATGACAGCAACAGGCTCTTTAAAAATTAAAACTGAAAGATTCTCATCTCCATCTGGAGTAACAACTTTAATAGGTGAATTATCAATCTTATTTTTAAAACTGGTGAGGTAGCCTCCCCTGGAAAGGTAAGCTGCTACTAAAGCTCCTAACACAGCTAATTTTTTTCCTTTGCTCATATTTTAGCCTCTTCTTTGTCCTTTGGCTCATGTTGAACTAATAAAGGGGCTATTTCATCAAGTTTTTTATTTAACTCCTCGCAACAAAGAGAATCACAACTAATATACAGCTGTTCCCAAAATTTTAAACGTCTAGAAGTAGAAGAGACTGTGGCTTTTGTCATACTAACTGAAAAGAGCGCTTGCTTTAGTTTTCCTGCCAAGTTTGGAAAAAAAATAGAAATTGCTAATAAAACAATCCCGCCTGCAATTCCGTAATCAACCAGTTTAGTAGGGTCAAAACTCATGCAGTACTTTCCTATGCTGTATATCCAACAACAACTTTAACAGTAACAACTGTAGTAGATGGATTAGTAAAATATAACGCAGTGATATTTGTACCAATTGGAACAGATTCAAAAGAAAAACTATTGCCCCAAACTAGTGGCAAATCAAGTTTCATAAGAAAACTATCATCTGGAGATCCTGTTGATGGATCATTAGTATAAATATTAATATCGCCTGAAGAATAAATTGAAAAAAACTTTAAATTCGCTGTATGAATGTCCTGAATATTTTTTACCAGATTATCAGCCGAACCAGGAATATTGCATGTGAACTTAAAAACTGATTCAACAACTTCTACGTATAATCCCCCAACAATAGTCGTACCAACCTGCAACCGTTTAGTTGCTGAAATATTAATCGTCATAATCCATAAATTCTATTAATTAGTAGGCTGTATTTAAGTTAACCCCAATAATAGCTTTAATATTTAAACTATCATCACTACTAGTTAAAAACCCTTTTGTTACTGCCCCAGTAAACGGGTCATCAAATCCTGCATCTTTAACATAAATAAATGGTTTCAAAGAAGTGATAGTAAAAGAATCTATTGGAACAGAAGCATTGTTTGTTTCAAGTGTAATTGTAGTAGAAGCGTCTCCTTCAGACATACCAACAAATCCACCTGGATCATCTTCATATACAAACATTTCCAAAGGATAATCTGCTCCTTCATACTCAGAATCAAGAATATCCATAGTACAAATTTGGGCTCCTGATAAAGATTTAGTTGCACTAAATCCAAAGCCTTCAACATCCACTTCCTGAAAATACACTGCATTAATGGTCATCTACCCAACCTTTGCTTCTAAAACTTCTTGGGGATTACCAGCCATACTAGGATGGTTATTGATCGCAATAATAAGAGGAGCTTTTGTTTCTGTATCCAGTGATCTATGATCAATTTCCTGTGATTTAGGAAGAATATGCTTGATAAAATCAAGATACAATCTTAATTCTTTTTTACGCAGTGCCCCTAGCCAATCAACTAATACATCATAATCTTGTCCATCTGAACCAATAAGACTTTCTAAAGCAGCTTTCTTAATTAGCTCTACTTGTTGAGCAATTTTAAGTCTTCCATTTTGAATTTGTTTTTCAGCTGATTTAATGCTGGAAGAAAGCTCTTTTTTAGCTTCTATTTTTATAGGCTTAGATAAATTCTCTTTTTCTGTGTCAAACTTCTTTGGATTAGGTCTAGCAGCTGACGATTCAGCTAATTCTTTTAATTCATCAGAAATCGCAATTGCAAGATTAGCCTCAATAGTTGACATCATAAAGCCTTAACTAAAATTTGCCCATTATCTGTTTTATAAGGAGCACCCGCACGTGTGTATTCCCCTTCAAAAAACCAAATACCTACTGTATCTAAATCTCCAGAAGTTAACTGATAAACAATAAATGTCGGGTCCCCAGCTTCATCATTTTCCAATATTGCTGTTTCAATAACAACAGTTGCTGAATCTACATGCCTAAAATTAATCTTATGACCAGTTGTACCTGTTAAATCAATAACTTCAAAACTTACAGGATGAATTGCTTGAACTCTAATTCTAGGTCCATAAGCACCAATCTTTTTAATTGCAATTTCTACGCCCATCAGTCTACCAATTTAGAATCAATCACTTCTGGAATAAAAAGTTTCTTATTTATATCTTCTGGTGCGCAAAGTAAATAATTCACATCTTCTAAACAATTTAATCGATAATCTCTACTTACATCTGATAAAACAAAGGTACCAGTCTTTATAAACTGACCAATTCGATCCTTTATAAACTTCCCATCTCTTGCTTTAATATACTTAGAAAGAGTAATCATCTATTATTTGAAAAACGCTTCTCCTGTCTTTCTCGTTCATGAGGAACTTCTTGTCTATGATCAGGAGGCAATTTCTGCCCATTATCTTCAGGGGAAGAATTCATCTCTTTAGATAACTTTGCTGCTATACTTAAAGCAGGGCCAGATACCTGTAATCCTCCAGACTTAACTGCTAAATCAAGTAGATTAATTAATTGTTGGGCTTCTTCTGCTGTCAAAGAAAGTTGAAGCATCATTACTCCTAAACTAGCTTACTACTGGTCCTGGATATACACCATTTACATCTAAAACAATACTTCCAGTTTTAACATCATAAGTCACTGGAGTTGCTAAATCTTCCACTGGAATAGTCCCCGGACGTAATTCATTTAACAAGTTACCAAGTTTTGTATTAAGAGCAAAACTAAGAATCGCTTGATCACCTAGTGCATCAATTGTTAATTGTGCATCAGATACTTCCCACCCATCAATATTCCAAAGTTCAACTCTAGCGCTATAATACTTATTATAAAGAGTTTCAAATGTGCTATTACCAATAGCTGTTAATCGTCTAGCAACTCTTTCATACTGAGTTACTTGTGGGGTTCTATCTTCCAGTAATCTAGGAAGATCATGAGCTGACATAATTCATATTCCTTTAAGAGCACCAGTTCGTCGCGTCTATTGCATAATACTTCACAGATGAACCAGCAGCTAGAGTTACTGAAGAATTAACTCCGGTGCCGTTGATATTATCTCCACTCGCCGGGAATATCTGCAAAGTTTGAGCCCCATTATTTTTAATAAAATGAAACGCTCCAGCTTCAGCTGAACGAATTGTAATAACGTCATTAGCATTAGCGCACACAGAAACCTCAATCACATCAACAGTTTGAGGTGCCTGACCTTGAGTTTGCGTAACACTAGCTGTAATAGCAGCATTTGTTCCGTGGGTTATAGAGTCAATATACCCTGTTCCAAAAAACAATGCTGAAGTTCCTAAATCAGCACTACCATCAGCATCAGGGTAAATATCTACGGAAGTTTCAATCCCTGCTGAATAAAAACCAAGATAAGAACTCGAACCACGTTTAAAGACAAAACTACGGGTTGAACCCCCTACTGTATGCGTGCCAAGAGTACATACATTAGCTGTATCAGTCCAATCAATTCTAAATCTTTCATAATCACTTGCTAAATTTGTAGCATCATTATAAAGATAAATATTTTGTTCGTTTGAAGAACCTCTATGAATATGAATACTATCTTGAGCGCCACTAAGATCTATATTGTCATTTATAACATCTAACCAAATAGTGGCTATACGAGCATAGCTTGCACCTAAATTAACTAAAGAATCAGTTTCTGGCCTAAAATGTCCAGAATAATCCATATGCCATCTTGTACCGCCGTTAATATTGTAAGTTAGGTAAGACGCTTCGATGATTGCCTGCCGCGCACCGGTTTCGTCAAACCGAAGATTTTGCATGTGTACATCATTAGTAGCAACTACATCACCACTCAAATCAATTTCTAATTGTTTTGTAATAGTAGCACTAGCATCTGGAGTAGTCCAAAATTCCATTGTAGATGGATGGTCGCCAACTGCCCATGTACCCCCTGATTTAACGAATATCTCCGCCGCTAAACCGCTAGCAGTTCCATCGTCACCTTCCCAACGAAGATTACCAATCTCTTCCCCCGTAGTCATAGTTAAACCGTCATCAGGAAATTTCTCAAATTTAATTCTTCCAGAATCAGCCGAGGTATTTGAATGGCAGGCCAGTCTAAAGAAAAACTCATCAGACCGTTGCAATAACAGCATACTAGACCCAGTACCTGGAGCAGCACCCAAGCCAAAATTACCAGTAGATTCTAAAAACAAAACATCCACTGGTTCTGTTGCACCTGCTGGAGTTAAACCAATAAACATATTAGTTCGAGCTGTTGATTCGCTCCAAGATTCATCAGCTTCAAATAAGATTCTAGCTCCTTGTATTTCTGTACTACCACCCCAGCCAGAAAAAGTTATTTCACCAAGGTCTTCATTATTTGAACTCGCTCCAAGGTCCTCAGGAAGTTTAGCTAGGGTTAAAACCGCTTTATCCGAATTAGTATTGCTGTCTTCTGTTAACTTTAACTTCCGATTAGTTCCGTCCCAGATTAAATTAGAATCACCCTTAATAGTATCACTATCTAGCCAAAACACTACTTGGTTAACAGCAGGGGTTCCAGATATATCCACTGAACCACTTCCCCAAGGTGGATTAGTAACTGTTAAGTCCTCACAAAAAACTTCATTTGCAAAATGTGCATCTTGATCTTTATCTAACCTTAATGCTTCTATGTCTTCCCCACTATTGATTATTACATTTCTGGAAGAAGAAGCTAATATCAGGTCACTAGGAGAAATAATCTTTATTTCTGCACCAACGGCATGATCTACTACAGTCTTTCCAATTACTGGAATAGTAGCAGCTCTAACTCTTGCTGGTTGTCTTCCACCTATATTACTTCCAATATAGGAAAATCCACGAATAGACTGAGCAGTACCTTTACAAGGACTGTCATCTAGCGGAAAATAAGCTGCATCTAACTTAGGATCACCTTCTAAACTAGGTGATTGACCAATCCTAACATCAGTAGCTCCATCAAATCCACTATCAGCTACCCAATCAGCTAAATCATTTGAATAAGCACCACCTTCACTATACTTAGCAGTATCTGCTCGTGTTGAATCAGTTGGCCAATAGAAATTGTTCTCTCTCAATACATTAGTAGTCACCCCTGAAAAATGTACTAAATCTTCTGGACTAGCAACAATACAGTTAATTACTTCAACACCATCTGGACTAACATTAGTTTGAAGATTATCACCTCGATAATCTCCTATGTCTGGATTAGGCGTATCGCACAAACCAGTACAGAAATAAGCTCTTACAATTCCTCTTACAGCAGTAGTAGAATCACTACCATATTTAAACATTTCTGAAGACGTAGAATCAAGATCGTCTATAAATGCCCCATTAGAAATTCTATTTCTAAACTTAATACCAGTACCAACTCCCTGTACAATCCAAACTGGGCCAACAGTAAAATCAGCTAAAGCTACAAGATTAGCACACTCCAAACACTCAATATCTTCTATTAATACTCCACAACTATGTGACCCTACTGAAATAGAATCATCCAGCATTCGTTGTGTACGTAAACGTAAAATACTAATGGCATGGTGAAATACTGATCCTGGAAGACTTCCGCCAGTTAGTTTTATCCCATCCATTCCCCCATCATATACCACATCTTCTACTACTACTTGACTACAATCAGTTTCAAAGGAAAAGCTATTTCCATCGCCCATAGCTTTAGTAGCAGTAACATCTGTTCCTTTAGCTTGATCCCAAGTATTAAACTCATATCTTCCAGTGCATCTACATCTATTAATATGAATTCTAGTAGAATTAGTAAATTGAGCTGCTAGCTTACAATTTGTAAAGGTGCAATCTTCAATAGTAAAATCTGTGGTGTCAGCATCACCCCTGAAAATAGCTGTAGAACTATGCCGACCAAAATTATAAAAATCAATATTTTTTATAACAGTGTTGCTACCAATATTCTTTAGTAACCGCTGGTTATGAGATATAGAAATCCCAGTTACCCCTGGATCAGAATGATCATGCAATTTTACTACAAGAATAGGACCAGTTTTTAATCGAAAACCAGCCGGTGCATCAATTAATTCATCATCATCATAGCAATGAGGAAGTACATATCCATCTACAGTATTAACATGAGCTGTATCAATAAACGGTTGATCAGTACCACCTATGGAGGTTTCCCATGCCCCAGTAATAGCTCCATGAGCTGACCAGCTCATCCCTGGAAAGGAAAAATCCCCAAATATACGGGGCCTATTATTTTCGTCATAAGCTACTAAAGCGATATTGTCTGCGTTTACATCGCCAGAAGAAGTAACATTTCTATAATCTCCAGGTAATACCTGTATCCGCTCACCAGATGAAAATGCAGCGACACTAGCTCCTAAATCAGCTGGATCGTCAAATGTTCCAGTTCCAGTTGCTCCAGGTTTAACATAAACTTCATCAGTTATCGTTAAATCTCGATCTACTACTAATGGTTTTCTAGTAGCTTCAGCAGAATTATAAGCTATCTCAGTTGTTCCAGTCCAGGCTAGAACATCATATTCCTGTCCTGGAACTAGATTGCCAATAACGCCAATAAACTCACCAGTTCCTATAGACAGTAAATCTAAATCGGCACCAAATGCCCATTCAGCATCTCCAGTTTTTCTATACCAACAATGTAATCTAGTTTCCGATCCAACAGTAGGCCAAGTTACTCTTATATGCAATTCGGTAAAATTAGCCTTTACTACCATTGTTTCGGTAGCAGCACCAGTATTAGCAGTTGATAAAAAACTGCCATTTTTGTATATAATAGCTGGAAGGGCGGGGGAGCCCGTGGTAGTAAGATTATTCGTTAAAGTCATAAGTTTTCATTACTGAAAAAAATAGTTAATCCGCACCTATGCAATTATCTGATAGGAAATATCTCTGATTATATTCCCTTTAGCTCGTTTATCATTGAAACTTCTACCACTCGGGGTTAAGATCGGTTCTGAAGTTTCCGGGATACCAGAACTAATACCAGCGTTAAAATCCCAAGTCCAACCATAATCTTCATCAAAATAAAGATCATATCTAGTTACTTCCTGATTACCTGAAAATGGTTGTGGGGGCAAAGGAGTTATGCCAGCACTAGCCCAATCTATAGTAAATCCACCTCCAGAAGTTTGCTGTACTGCCAAAGTACACCATCCTGTAGAAGTTTTAGACATAGCCCCCATTGTTACATTGCCAGTTAGATCGCCATTTTTATTAAAGTAGCTTCCTGTATCGAAGTTTATAGAAACCGAACCAGTTAATGGTCCAATCTCATCTCTTCCTAAATACCTATGATCAGAAGAAGCCCAAGAAGGTATATTAGTAACATTTAAATCAGTACAGTATATAGTCGCCGCTCTTAAAGGAGCAGTTCCTATATCGCTGGTATTATTCGTCCTAAAAAATAAATGCCCAGATAAATCTAGGTAAGTACTGTACAATACTCCAGCTCTTAAGGCATCAGTCCCTAGATCATTAGCGCCATTAGTCTGAAAAGTAATATCTACTCCAGACCTAATCTCTATGCCAAATATAGCATGGAAATTATCCGCCCAAACATCAGCAATAGGACTACTAGAACTTCCTATTACAACAGTATTGTTAGCTGGAAGTACACTATTGGTTCCTAAAGTCAATATAGCGGCAGCAGTAGCTTCTAATACTAAATCATCAGTGTTTGCTAATCTAAGTGTACCAGCACTATCTATATCTAATGTACCAACCTCACTTGCGTGATCTAATCTAATACCCTCATCATCACCTAATTGAGTAACACTAAACGTAGATAGGATATTAGCTTCTCCATTTATCCCTAAACGACCTTCTACTCCTAAATCTAGTAAGCTCGTGCCTGAAACATTAATATCTAATACTTTGGAGTCTGCATGTGAAGCACTGTTCCCTATATTAGCGTATAGGAATTTAAATACAGTACTGGCATCATTCCATATATCGTCATCCAGCTCGTGTAAGAATACACTAACATCATCTGGATATGGCATTATGTTTATCTACTCCGCCATCAAAATACACACAATTGCACTCTGGGACTGCTATTTCTGAAGAGGGTTCTAGCCATAAAAACAATCCTATGCCAATGGTCAGCACTAGACTAGATATGCTAAGAAATACCACTTGCTTTACTGGATCATACATCATCGTATAGCCTATAATAGAAGAGGCCCTACTCCACGTCAAGTACATTTTACACACGAAGTTTAGATAGTCAAGGGGAATTATTTTTGGATTTTTTAAAATTGGTCTCGCAGAGGGCCTCCCCTGTCGCATCTGCCAGCATAGTAGCCCACAAACGACCGGTGAAGGGTTGATGTGGCGGAGACCCAGGAGGGACCCGTCTGCGGCATTTGGGGGTGGGGGTTCATGCAACTTATTTGTGGATTGGCCCGCTGGCCGAATGGAAAGATTTATAAGGTGGTTTTAAAGAGACTCCTTTTAGGGGGTTTTAAAGAGACTCCTTTTTATAAACCTCTTTTTCTATAAAATGAAAAATTAATTTATAAATGGGTATTTAGGGATTTTAAAAAAAATTTTTTTTAGCTTACCTAGGGGGCGGAAAAATGTCATGACATAAATGTGTCACACCATAAATGTGTCACACCATAAATGTGTCAGGCCATAAAAATGTCAGGCCATGAATCTGACATGACAGGTTTATGACATGACAGGTTTATGACAACCAATTTTATGTCATGACATAAAATTGGATGGTGAACATGCGACTAGTGAACAAATCCCCACTATGCTATACACGCGACTAGTGGACAAACGCTCAAAAATAAATTGGCTTTTTTGTGTCCACGGGCTTGACCGATGGCCGATACTATGGTCTACTGCCTCTGTAGTCGATCACAGCCCATACCGCTGGTCAAACGTTGGCCAGCCGAAGAGCCGAAAGGCGGGCTAGATAATAGATCGGCCGTAGGTACATTGCTCCAACCTAGCCATCCAAGGCTACCCCCTATAGCACGGGGGCTTGCATGAGCAACGTATGCGGGTTCATACCGCCGCCTATGTCGGGAACACCGGGTTCCCGGTTCGCATGACTGCCATTCGTTTTTTTTATAAGGAAAAGACAAAATGGCAACCGTACCCTATCTAGCTACCCTCGACGGTAGCACAATGTTATTTAAGAACGAGCGGGAATTTACTCGTTTATGTGCCGCGAATTTTCTTGCGGCGGAAAACGTTGGCATTCAGACCCTGGCGCAGATAACCCGCAAAAATGGGCGGGCTGTAATCATCAGGATCGACAATACCGAACTATCGGAGCAACCTGTGCACTGGTTTCGCGAACAGGCCGATTTATACTTTGGGATATCGAACAAAAAAAAGGGCCCAAAAAGGAAGGCTTTAGTTTTTCTTCGCAATGGTATCCCGGTCTATTTTGGAAATCAGCTTAGGTTTGGCGAAGTCTGTACGTACGTGGCTGGAATGCAGCACGTTGAGTCTATCACGTATTCCGCGGTTGAGCGTTATTGCCAAGCGCTGGCCACGAATGATGACGGTAGTCTTAAAACTACCCCATTAGATGGATGGGACAAGCAAGCCTACGCGGCAACCTGGAAGAGACTGACTAATTGCGATTTATCTATCCACGCATTGGTCCCTGACCTGGTCGACAAAATCGAAACGGAGCATTTTGAAGCAATCGATGAAGAGGAGGAAGAGGCAACCGACGAAGTAGATGAGGAGGTGATCGACGAATCTGAACAACTGGCGGAGCTGGTAACAGAGCAGCTAATGGCCGCGAACGCTAACACATAATTCTAGAATGGGGCAGTCATGCGAATCGGTAACCTGGAAATTATTTTTTTGAATTTCTTGGTTTCACGGTTGACAGGCAATTTGATATGGTGTATTTTACACGTATCACTTTTACTGTTTCAAATTTTACAAGGGGAAAAAATGAGCAAGCTAACGCCTGTTTTTAGGCACTCTCAGCTGCTGATGAATCGAATTGTCAAACTACAACCCATGCAAACGAGCCGAGCCTATTACCGGATCGACGATGAAATCCGAAAAATCAACAAACGGCTCGCCAAGATTCTGGTTAATATGGAACGGGACGGAAATAAGCTTTCTAGAAACTATCAACCTACAACTTTTTTCGGATACCGAGGAAACTACTCTCCCCCCATCAAATAAATCTTGGTTTTGCCCTTGCAAGGCAATCCGCTATAGTCTATCGTGCACGTATCGCTTTTACTGTTTCAAATTTTACAAGGGAAAACAAATGAGTGGAAAGCTAAGAGCCCGCATTCTAAAAGGTGAAGTATTACACAAACCGCACTCCAAGATCAGCTACACCCCCAATACGTCTGGCTTGTATGATTTTTACGAAGAGTTTAATAGACGGCTTGCCCGTACTGAATTTTACAAGGGCCAACTAGAAAGCGAGACAAGTGAGGAATGGGGTGAGATAATCTGGTTGACTTAGTGATACCTAAAAGCCCCCCGGTCTGCCAAATGGTAGATTGGGGGGATTGGGTAAAATAGGTAAAATAGGTAATATAGGTAAAATAGATAATATAGGTAATATAGGTAATATAGGTAATATAGCCACGAAAAAAAAAAAAAAAAAAAAAAAAAAATTTTAATGTAAAATTTTTTCCCGGAAAGCCCCGGGAAACCGCGGAAGGACACCAGACACCAGAAAACCACACAAGGCACCAGAAACCTATTTTTTTATTTAACCGGAAAAGGGCACCAGACAACCCTATTTAACCGGAAAAGGGCACCAGACAGCATAAAACCACACAAATAAACCATAATATAAAGACTCCCAAAAAGGCCAGTACTTAGACTGGCCTTTTTCGTAGACTTTATCGGCACCACTGGAAAAGGAAAATACCATGACAAAAGACCAGATTACTGAAGATTATGAAATCGATCTAAATAGTTTCTACGAAACCCTGGAAACCATCAATGAAACCAATGATTCAACCATATAAAACTGGTCATTTGGTGCCAGCCAAGTGTCGTGGGTGGTCAAAGTGTGGTGATTCTTTATGAGTTTCTTTCTTTACTCTAAAAAATCACTTCAATTTTTAATAGCATACGCTTTGACCTATCCCAACACTTCGACTGGGCTTTCATCCTTATTTTATAGGGAATCTAAGCAATTTTACCTTGTATTTCCAATGGACTTGGCTATAATTTCACATAGACACCAAACCAAGTCCAATTTCTAGCTAGGAAACACAAATGGACAAGTACCAAATGCAGGAATTCCATCGTAAACGAATCAATTATCCTCCAGAACACCTAGAATTGGTAAAAACGCAGGCTATAACCTTAGAAAACCTCTGTAAAGATATCAACAGACTGTTTTCCGACTGTAAAAACGAGAAGGTTTACGTTACTGGAAAAAAACAACTCCAGAAAACCCTAGACCAACTCCATGCTTTACAAGCATACAATCAACGAAAAAATATCATAGATATCGAGCCATTTCAGGCCATAAAAAAATCTGTCCAAGCTTGTATTCTCTTTAGGGAAACCACGCTTGCCAAGCGATACGAGAAAGCGAAAAAAGCTGGGCAAGCATCTTTTTGGTGGCGTCAACGTAAACAAGGATAGGGAGAAACCATGACAACAGAAATCGAATATTTTGGCGGTAGCTTTTTCAGTATCGAAATTACCGTACCAGCAGATTTAATGGGCCACCAGGGTAGTTGGGATGATGATGCAGAATTTTACGGTCCAGAATTGCAAAGATTAAACCCGGATGCGGATATGATAAAGATTCGAGTAGAACTAGCTGAACTAGGTCTGGATAAAAATTGGAACACAGCACCAGATGATATTGTTTGGCAATACGTTTCGTGGATTTTAGCTTTTGAGAGAAAGGACCGTAAATCCTAATCCTACTACGCCACGAATATAGGAAAACAATTACCATGGAAACAGAAATCGAAGTTTTTGGCTATAATGTGTTCCATAAGGATATTTTCAAGATCGAAATTACCGTACCAGTAGATTTAATAGGGCACAAGGACGACTTTTTTGCAGGCTTTTATAACCAGGGTAGTTGGGATGCCGAAGCCAAAGTTTATGGTCCAGAATTGCAAAGATTAAACCCGAATGCGGATATGCTAATGATTAGAGGCCAACTGACCTACTTCTTTGATAAGAATCCATATCTGGATTTTTTCGAGAACATCAAACAGTCCGAATGCGGCGTAGACCATAAAGATTGGAATACAGAACCAGATAATATTGTTTGGCAGTGCGTTTCGTGGATTTTAGCTTGTGAGAGAAAGGAACGAAAAGACCATGAAAAACTACTTCTCAAATATGAAAACTATAGAAAGGAACAAAGAGAAATAGATCGTGGGAAGAAACTAGGGTAGATATTCCAGAAAGAAAGATAGAATTTATATCGAACGGTCTATTGCTACATCATGCCACGTTTTTCTTCCAGCAATAGACCGTTTATTATCGATTTTATTTTCCACTACCATCTTTTTGAAAAGGAACCATATGGCCAAAACGCAACCCACTTGTCAAGAAAGAATAGACGACGAATTAGTATCTTCACTCGATGATCTCCGTCTATTATGGGAAGCATTCCAGAAAGGCGAAGAATACGTAGACGATCTAGGCAGTTTTTTAGCGTACCACCTATCGTTCGATTATGTAGATTCCGACAATTACTGGCGCTACCAGATTAGTTGGGGTGGCCCCGCATCAGAGTACCGATTTTATTACAATTCAGAGGATCCAGAAAAAGACCGGATAACTCGGGTTGAATATTGGTTTTCGGATTGGTTTGATAGTGCGTGCCGTGTTATAACAGGAAAAGATAAAGAACTACTGCTAGAAGTGTTCAATTTCCACCGCTGTGGAAGGAGCTGGAAAAGAATGTATTGACCTTGCCTGCAAATCGTCGTCGCCACGATAAATGAAAGAAAAAGAGTGTCCGACAGCAGACCAGTAGCATGGTCTGCAATCAGTTACTCTATCTCCAGCGAAAGGAAACCAGAATTACATGCAGATTATAGAAACCCCTCATTTACAAAAAACTAAAGCACCAGTATGTTTCTCCGCGGGAGGCCAACCATTATTAGACCTTATATTTCAGGAAGGGCGTATTCTCCAGGAAGCAATTGACAATAGCGATATGGATGTTATTTTATGTCCAACTTGTGAAAAACCCTATTTAATGCCTCATGAAAGTGTACTACGTAATCTAGAAGAGGCCTTACACGATCCCACTTGTAAAGAATGTTTTGAAAAGTGGACCCCTAAGAAATATTCCCGTATTTATAGATTTCAACACAAGAAAGCAAAGAACAAATGACTAATAGCCCATCCAAATATGCTGTTGAAGTAACGATTAAAACCAATCACGTACCACGCGATATTTTGTATGTTTGGGATTTAACGATTCCTGAGTTAATCGAACTAGATTTAATTCGATCCGAAGAAGATTTGACTGAAAAAAGAAAGGAGGAACTCTGCGACAAAACGGAAAATTACGTGCGTTTTAAAAGTTGGATATATCCATTACATGAGTTTACAAGCTGGGGTATTGGACCGTGGATATCACCACGACCAAATTGGGCGATAGACTGGGATGGTTATTTATCAGACAGTTTTTTCTCAGGAATAGTTATCAAGTATCTACCAGCTTCCCACGATAGATATGATGAAGCAGTAATTTGTGGAACATATTACACTTAGGAAATAACCATGACGAAAATTGGAATTGACAGCGTGAGTAAGTTAACCATAGACTTCATGTATACTGGAATGGTAGATTATTGGGGTGGGGATAGTGATCGTTGGAAAGATAATTGTGGCTGTGTGTTTGCATCAAATGATAACGAAACCACCCTAAGGGATTTAGAATCCCAAATTCTAGCCGAATTATTTGATATGGGAACTGATTTTGACCTAAAACCAGCTTTCGATGACATAACATCTAGCGATATCAAAGAAGCATACCAAAATGCTCTATCAACAGAAGGAAAAGATGCCTATAAACGCAATACTACCTGGGAAGGTTCCAGCCCGAATCCTAGAGACCTAGAAGAGGAGCCTCCAGTTGTCATCTTTTTGCTCAAAATAGAGACAGACTAAACCAAAAGGTATTTTTAATTGCCTAGGAGTTTTTTTCCAGCATTCAGCAACCTTAAGGACCTAAAACCATGCCACGACAAAAGAAAACAAAACGTCTATTTAGAAAATGTGATTGCAGATATTGTGCTTATAGTGTTTGTAAAGCATTAAATCGTTATCTTAGGCTAGTTTGCCCATTTATCGACTATCATTTAGGTGAAGTAGAGTTTTTTGTTGAATACGCTGTTTCCGGATCTGGCGAAGAGATGTACGGAATCATACTCAGCTATAAAATGGATTGGTCACCTACTAATGAATTTATAAAGGCCGTCAGAGCTGAGATGCACTACCAGCTCTGTAAGCTAGATACAATTTCTGAAGAGCTAAGCCTGGCCGAGCTAATCTAGCTCCCCCTTCCACGGCAAAATGGCACCAGACAAGCCCCACGCAAGGGCTAGCTAGCCCTTGCGTGGGCCTAACAGGAATAATAATCGCCAGACTACCAAGAGTGCCCTCAGGGACTGACCTGAGGTCACTCTTGTTGGCCTCTCCGCTCCCCCTGAATCGGAGCAAGTGCACCAGACAAATTTGCTGTCGTTCGATTTATCTACAGCCGAAGAATTTTTTTCTTTTTTTGGGAAAGGACTTGCCTATTCGAGATTTCGTGCAATAATACAAGTATAAAGAAAGGAGACCTGGCCAGCCGATCTTTATTATAAAACTTAACAGGCCAATCAATTTTACTACGAGGAATACTAAACATGCCGACTGCACAAGATCGACCAGAAACGCTAACAACGGGACAAGTAGAAACTTTAGAAACAGTGAGTGATAATGGCGAGATTGAATCTGTGGAAACAGTGACCAAAATTGTTAAACGGGGAAGGGGAGCCGCACCAACAGTAAACTATAAGAGTTTCTTTCCAACAGAAAAAGATTGTGACGAGAATTCTCCCTGCAATAGCGATGGTAAAATTGCCGAACAATATCGAACTTATAAGATTGAAATTTTACCACCAATAGACGCGAACAAAAATGTTTTGCCAAATGAAGATATTTACATTGACAAAAATACGGTTACTTTTGTTGCTGCAAGAAATGCAGATCAAGCTTGTGCGTTCTTTAGCGAAACACTAAGGATTAGTGCAGGAGTAGCTTCCACTAAATCGGGTGGACGCAAGAAGAGAATAGAATTGATGATGTTGCAGTTTTTGGTCCGAATGCATACACTTAATTTACCAAAAGACCAGATTGAAGCTTTTTATACGGCCGACGGAGGGAAATGCGAACATTACCGAACGATTGATCTTTCAAAGATCAAAGATGGAGTAGAAAACGCTGAGCAGAACGAAATTTTCTGTAATGAACTTGCCGAAATTCATTGCCCAGTAAAAGCCTAAGAAAAGGTCGACCGGGAGACCATACAGAAAACCCCTAAGAAATATCCCCGTATTTCTTTCTGGAAAACTTTGTCGTGCTTTACGAAGTATTGCACCATAATGGCAAATTAGAACCAGGGTTTAGTATGGTCTTCTAGTTGGTCTTTTCCTTGGAGCTATCCTGGTTAGGTAGATAGTTAATGACGTTTTCATATTTATCTTCCAGGATAGCTTTTATTCTTCAGTAGTAAAAGGATTTATTCATGCCACAAGATATAAAACCAGTTGCTAAAGTCTGTAATAACCAAGAAACTTTTGATAAATGCATTAATCATCTAAGACAACAAAAAATAAAAGCTGTTTTCCTCCATGAAGGCCACATTACTGGGGCATATAAAAAAGTAAAAGACGGTAGAGGACCAGTAGGGTTTTTATTAGGTGATTTAGCAGTTGGATTAATGGAGGGAAAGACCGTCGATCATCCAGATATGTTTTTCATTATGGAAAGTGTATTGCACCATAATGGAAAACTTTGTCGTGCTTTACAAAAAATTCATGATGAAGTAGATCCAGATTGGTGGGAAAATGAATTTCAAATATTGGCAATGACCTGGAAACTAGTTTATCATATTACTCCAGAACTACGGGAACAACTAGAACCAAAAGAAGTAGTTGATAAATTAATGGGCTACCTTATTCAAGGTTTGTTTGTTAGTTGGGATAGAGTAAATGAATTAGAACTTCGTTCTGTTCAACCAAGACCAGTCAAAATCATGCAGAGTCAAATAGGCAATACTTCTCAAATATGCAGTAGGAGCAAGCAACTAGTTGTAGATGGCCTAAAAAATCGGTTTGGCAAACCAGAATGTACTTTTCCTTATTAGTACGGGAGCACTAAGATTATGTTGAAAGAAAAAGAGTCAAAAGTAAGCATGTCACATTTTTGTCCCCCAGGTAACTTTCCCGAATATGCACTAGGAAAGAAATTACTGTCTATAAGAACTGAACCTGTGTGGAGGATAACCTGGCAAGAACCCACTTCAGTAATGAACATGGTTTTTGGGGATTTTTCCTTTCCGGGTAGGATTATATTTCAAAGAAAGAAGACATTCTCGACTACTAACTACGATGAACTTATTAGTAAATTAGATGAATTGCAGGATCTTCAAGATTGTAGTAAACCATCAATGAAACCCATTCTACTAGGGGTTGAAAAAACTATAATCGAAAAAGGTACATATACTAATGCTGACCTAAATTCTAACGCTCCATTTGGTTAAACCATTCGTGTAGCTTCGTGCGGTACAATGCCGAACAGTTTATTCACCACACCAGGGAATATTCTATTATGAAGAGTCATGCCACTAATAATTTGAAAGGATTCGCAATGCTAGATATACATCCAAATGAACCTACTAGGGAGTTTCGTCTACAGGGGACCGTAAAAGATTATTTCCATGAAACCTACAAACCATATAAACTTCATGTTTATGGTCCAATAGACAACGGTTTTGGGAAAGTCAAGGAAATAAAAGTCCAACAGACTATAGATGTTCTAGATTTACTCGATTTAATTTCAGGAACTGATGACTATTGGCTAGTAAAAATAATCGATTACTACGGGACGTTTAAATGCATTGAAAAAGGAGCTAAGTAATTCATGCCACGAAAAAAGCAGTTTTTAAAAGTATGAAAAAGAAAGCGAAATACAATCCGTCAAAAATCTTTCGATTTTATCTCTTGACTTTTTCGATTTCAGGTATATAATATCCCTGAGACTTGAGAAAAACTTTTTATAGATTCATGCCACAACAAATTCGATCTATCCCGTACAGTCAAGTCAGTCTGTAGTATGCAGTGGCATGAGTACTATATGACTGGCTTGGCTTTTTTAGTCTCTAGGCAGATTGGATATTTTATGATAAAGTTTTACAAGAAAGTAAACTGTCCTGAATGCTCTGCTTCTGTTAATACCATAAACGGAGAGCGCTACCCAGTTATAGGTCATATCAATGGTTGTTCGTTAGCTGGTCAAAAAGTCGAAACAAAAGGGCGTATTGACAGCCTCTACGATTCGACTATAGATAGTGGAGGGATTTACCCTGACGGCACCAGAATACCTTATAGGTATCAGACAAAAGGAATTGAATTTGCTAAAGGAAAAGATTCTTTTGCACTATTCTGGCAAATGAGACTTGGCAAAACTCTTACGACAATTAAAATCGGTAAAGAAAAAAATTGGGAAAAGGTACTAATAGTTTGCCCTAAATCAGTTATTAACACCTGGATGAGAGAGCTTAAGCTGGAAAAACAGGCTGTACTTCGACTAACTACCGTAAGTCTTAAACACACAGCAGTTAAAAGGTCTCTTAAGTTCATGCCGGGGTGGTTTGTCACCAATTATGAAACACTTATAAAAGAAAACTTAGCTGAATTAGCTGACTGGGATGCACTGATTTTAGATGAATCCGAAAAGATAAAAGACCCAACAACCAAAATTAGTAGGGAATTAGCTGGAGGTTACTTCAAAAAAATAATTGAACAACCCGATAGAGATGACAAAGAAGTTAAAATTTATCGGGATCGATGGAGAAAAGTAAAAAATAAAGTTTGTTTAACAGGTACACCAGCACCAGAAAATTTATTAAACTATTTCCAGCAACTCAAATTTCTATTCGGTAGTTTTGCTGGAACAGATAATTACCAAACATTCAAATCTAAATACTTCACAATGATTGGGCCAAATAAATTTACAGTATCCCCGCATGTATCCCAGTTTTTATCAGCTACATTGGCTGAATATTGTTTTGTTCTTCAAAGGGATCAAGTAGGAATTGGTTCAACTAAGGTATTTGAAGAACGAGAAACTGAACTATCTTCAGAATACCGTGAAGTTTACGATAGTTTTGAAAGAGATTGGATAACTGAAAATGGTGAACTAAGTGTTTTATGTGCTATTGCAGCATATACCCATCTACATCAACTATCTGGAGGTTACCACCATAAAATGGTCAAAAAAGGGATTACTAGTCCCCATAAACTCAATGAACTAAAGCAAATCCTAAAGAATGATCTTCGAGGTGAACGAGTATTAATCTGGTTTCGCTTTAAAGAGGAAATAAAGCAAGTTACTAAGGTATTACCAGTAGATTCATGGGCAATATGGTCTGGAGATACCAAAACTGATCAGCGTTTAGACCTGGAAGAACAATTTGCATGGAGAAACCGTTCTAAGCCATTAAATGGTAAAGTAAGAAAACAGTACCTTTTATGCCAGATAAAATCTGCTTGTCATGGACTAGACTTTGCAGGAGCTGATCAATCTATCTACTTCAGTAATGAACCTGGTTCTAAATGGCGACAACAGTCAGAAGATAGGTTAATTCATCCTGAAAAAGAAGTACCACTACTTTATATTGATCTAGTAGCTGAGAATACTATCTGCCCATCTATTCTTGCGGCTTTAAAAGGTAAAATAGAAGATCAACAGACGTTTTTAATGAAAATTCATGAAGATATGAAAGAAAGGCACGGAGTATGAAAGGATTCTTAGCTGAACAACAGCCAAGAGCTAAAAGTATTGGCGAATACTCAGATTTGAAAGTAATGCGTTCCTCTGCTGGGTACTACATAGGCACTCTATTTACTCACAGCAATAAAAGTAGTTCTCCAGGACTGGAAGAACCAGGTACACGAGAATCTCAGTATTTTCCAACTGAAGTACATGCACTACAAGCATTAATTGACGATAATTGGCAACAAAGGCTAGAACCATAAGATGACTAGAATAAACCTTCCCCCTATTCCAGAAAATGCTTTCATTACCTGTGATCCTGGTAGTGGGGGGACTGGTTTAGCTTTATTTTTTCCAGAACATCCATTTCCTATGGATACTAAAGTAATTAAATGCCCAATAAATGATTGGGAAATAAAACAAAGAATGATTTTATCAACCACTGATGCATATTTAGTTGATATGTATGAAAGAGGTTGTAGAAAACTATTTATCGAATTACCACAGTATATGAACTCTGTAAAAGGAGAGATAGCTGCTAAATCTAATGCGTTAGGTAAGTTACTAATGGTATATGGAGGGATTAAAGCTAATGCAGAATTGCGCGGGTATACTACAAAACCAATCATTATAGGTCATTGGAAAGGTCAATTAGACAAACATAAAGTAAATATTAGGATAAAGAAAATCATTGGTGCTGAATTTGAAGATCATATTGCCGATGCAGTTGGAATGGGTCTGTATCTAAAAGGAAAATTCAAATGAGGAATATGAAAGAACTACAAATTGGTAAGGAAGATATCTGGGATGGTTTCATTTACATCTATCTTTGGGACGATGGAAAACTAGGCATGAGTTATACAGGACCATATGCAGGAGATTTAGCAAGTATAGAAGAAGGATTCTTAACTGTATTTGAATGTCAAGACTGTTCTATGGTTAGACTACTAGATTGTGAAGGAAATGGAACTAGATTAGCTTTTGCTAAAAAATATGCTGGAAATGTAAGGTATCATCATATATAAGAGAGATCACCATGCCACAAGACTTCTACAAAATAGAGACTCTACCTCTTAATAAAAAAGTAGAAAACCAACACTCTGTTTGGAACTACTATCGCGATGGAGTATCTCAATCATTCTCTAAAAAATTTAGAGAATGTAAACTCCAAACTAAACTTGAGTATGTAGACGGCTGGACCAATAAATATGACAAAATTTGGTTCCGCTATGGAAAGCTAGTTCATTACCTGCTAGAACAGCAGTATCTAGGTTTCAATATCGATAGTGAAGAAACTGCATTTAGTATGGCAACAACATTTGCTAATAAATACAGATGGTTTCTTCCGCAATTACCAGAAATAATTAAAGAAGAAAATACTTTTCTTGTAGCTTTAGCTGCCCATATTCTTCCAGTATACGTTAAATGGAGCATTATGGACGTTAAACTAACGAAAACTCTTGCTGTTGAAAAAGAGTACCGTATGCCATGCCAAGATACCTTTGCTAGAGGAATAGTCGATAGAGTTTACCGGGATATGAACGGTTTACTTTGTTTAAAAGACTATAAAACAACAGCTAGAGTAATACGAGAAGCTGAATTTTACGAGACATATAAATTAGATACTCAAACTTACTTATACTACCTCTTAGTTTTTAATGAATTCCAGGAAATGCCCCATAAAATGGAATTTGAGTTTATTAGAACGCCTAAACATACTCTAGATCGAAAAAAAGATAACGTTTCATTTGAGGATTTCTTGAGCAAAGCTTGTGCTGACTTCGATCAAAGTCCGTCAAAATACCTAGGAAAAATAGAAATAAAACTAACAGCTAGTGAACTAACAAAATGGTATAATGAGCAATGGCTAGGCATTATAGACGAGATTAAATACTGGTGGGATGGGGGATGTAAACCATACCCATATAACGAACAGTCATTAAGGACGTCTTATAATAGTCGTTGCGAGATGTTTTATTTTATTACTGAAGGAAGAGAAGATAATTTATATAAACGAACCACTGCATTCACACAATACAAGGATGCCAACAATGACAAAAACTTGGTTACCGACTTCGATATCTGAGGCCCATATTGATGACAATAGATTTAGCATACTTCTTTATGGACAAGATAAAGTTGGAAAATCTAAATTTTGTTCCAGTATACCAAATCATTTGATTATAGCTTGCCGTATGGGCAACATAGATCATATTGATTCTAAAAGAGTATACATTGGTGGTGAAGAAGATATGGAAAATCCAAAAGGTTTAGAGAACTTTATAGAAATTTTAAATCAAGTTCAATCTACTCCAGATTGTTGCGATACTTTAATTATAGATGATGCAGATAGACTTTATGAGCATTGTGTAAGGCATTACGCTGTCAATAGATTCAAAATTAAAGAGCATGAACTGCCTTCAAGGATAGTTTGGTATACTGTTCGGAATAAAATGACTCAAATAATGGGTTTACTAAAAAGTTTACCCTGTGGCCTAGTCTTTACTTTTAATGAGGAATTAGAATCAATTGACGATATATCAACTGAAATTACTAGAAGAAACATAACAGCATCACCACAGTACAAAACGATTCTAAGAGGACAGTTTTTAATGCGAATGTATATGGACATTGGCAATTCTGGCGATAGACGGTTAACCATAGAAGGGAGTAGAGGACTAGCAGCTGGAAACGGGTACGACAAGAATTTCTTATATGAAGGGAAAAAACTAAAACGTTTCTCCATCGGAAACGATGGAAACCATGGCTGGACAATGTTTAAAATGGCTTTTAACAACCAACTAAAGGGAGAAGTAATATGAGTTTAAATTTGAACGCCACCATTAACAAAGAAGCATTTTTGGGCGTTGATCTAAGTTTTGAAGAGGTCCCATATGGTATTTATGTTTGTGAATTGATTAAATGGTCTATTGGTCCACCAAATAATGAAAATAGTGATTGCACTAAGCAATCAGTTATGGTTTGGAAAGTAGCTGAAGAAGGAAGTTCTTATAACGGTTGCAATATTTATATGACCGATGCATTAGAATATAAAGAAAGATCGAGTACTTTTAGATCAAACAATTACTTTGGTTTACGGATTAAAACTAGTCAATTTAAAATTCCTAAAGAACTTTTTCCGGGAAATGAAGAAGATTGTATGGAAGCTTGTTTAGGTAGTCAAGCAAAAGTTGTGATTCAACCAGCTATAAAAAACAATGAACCCTTAGTAAAACAAGATGGTTCACCAATTGTTAATCGTAAAATTGATTCTATTATTGTTAATACGTATACTAAAACTCCTGGTCCATTACCAAAAAAGGAAGTGTCACCTAATGGACAACCTATTCCTCCTTCTGTTCCAGATATTAAGAAGGGAGATAAATTCCTTTTTAATGGTAGCCCAGTAATTGTAGATATGTACGCAAAAGATTCTGGAACTATTTTAGTAAAGGATCAATCTGGAAATCAATTAGCAATTCATGATCTTACCCAGCTACAGGAATTACCAACACTACCAGCAACTCCAATAAGTTCACCTACTGCCCAATCCGGCCCAACTCCACAAACTGGTGGACCAACTCCACAAACTGATAGTACAGTAGAGGAGAGTATTATGGCCTTGCCATTGGAAACTGTAGATAAAGTTTCGAGTCTACCCAATCTGAAAAAAGGGAGTCACGTTGAAGGTGTATTTGAAAGCGCCGAGGGTTCTCAAATAATTACCGGAACTATTCATTCTGAACATAATACCCCTGGTGGTATAGTCTATAAAATTCGTGTAGGGGACTCATTATACCCTTGCAAGAGCGAAAATGTTAAATTAGCAGGGCTTGAGGAGTAGCCACGTTAGGAAATTAAAGTTGTCCCAAACTAATAGGGGCTAGTAGTTAAAGTAAACTATCTAGTCCCCTATTAGATTTTTTTAAGAGATATTATGGAAATTGCCGTAGATACAGAAACTACTGGGCTACATTGGACAAAAGGACACCAGCCATTTGGCATAGGTATATTCGCTGAAAATTGGAAGTCTTACCACGATTGCCCAGTAGATTTTGAAACTCATAAAATTACTGGAAATTTTGATAATTTAAAAACGTTTCTAGAAAATGAAGATAAAGTTATTTACTTTCATAATGCAAAATTTGATCTTCATATGCTTGCTAGTGTTGGTATTTATCCTAAAGGCCAAATTCATGATACAATGTTTATGGCAAGGATATGTGATAATAGAGAGGCTAACTTTCAACTTAAACCACTGGCTAAAAAATACCTTGAAATCCCTGATGATGACGAAAAAGATTTAAAAGAGGCAGTTCTAAAAACAAGAAAAATTTACGATATAGATAGTGACTATCATGAACTTTATTGGTTACCAAAATACCATGATCCAGAAAATAACTTATGTGAAATTTATTGTTTAAGGGATGTCGAGCGAACATACAAATTAGCTATGCATTACAAAAAGAAAATGGATACATTAGGGGTTCGCCATACATACGATATGGAAATGGCTCTTTTACCTATTTTATCTCTAATGGAGCGAACAGGAATACGCTTCGATAGAAAAAAAGCAGAAGAGAAATTCCTAGACTTAAAACTTCAATTATCGAAGATAAATTTTAAACTCCAAAAAACTTATGGGGATATAAATTTTAATTCTCAGCAGCAAGTATCTACATTGCTCTTAATGTTAGGAATACCATTAACTGAAAGAACTGCTGCATCTGATAGATTTCCAAATGGACAACTTAAAGCTGGAGCTAAAGTTCTAGCTGATTTCCAAGATAAATCTCCCATTTGTAGAACCTTAGTCTATAGAGATAAGTTAGCTAGATCAGTAACAGAACTGCTAAATTACTGTGAATTTGAATATGCTGGAGTAATCAGCCCACGAACAAATCAATGCCATGCAGTTACTTGGAGGTTCTCCCAATCAGATCCAAACTTAATGAAGACAACTAAAAAACAAAATCAAGGATCAGAATTTACTTTAATGAGAGATTTATTTGGACCTAGAGAAGGGTATGTTTGGGTAGCAGCAGATTATGAACAGATTGAATTACGTATTTTTGCTGATTCCAGTCAAGAGCCCCATTTATTAAACGCATTTCGAGCTGGAAAAGATATTCACAGTGAAACAACTAATCGGATCCCCTTCTTAATGGAAATGGCGATGGAAGAAGGATGGGAAAAAGCTAGAAGTTATGGTAAAAATACTAATTTTACAATTATTAATGGTGGAGGAGCAAGTGCTCTATGGAAACAATATCGAATACCAGAAGAACAAGCTAGCAAATGTATCATTGGATTCAAAAATGCATATCCATTAGCTAAAGAGTATATGAATCTTCAAACTAAACAGGCAAAAAAGACTGGCTTTGTAACTACCAAATCAAAAAGACGTTTATTTACTGATCCTAAAAAGCCGTATACAACAGCAATTAGTTATGATATTCAACCATGTGCAGGGGATATGATGAAACAAGGACTCATAAATTGCTATGATTGGATCATGAAAAATTCTTGCTGGAATGATATAAGAATTTTACTATCTATTCACGATGAATTGATCTTTGAAATTAAAAAAGACATCTATGATCTTGAAATAGTAAAAATACTAAAAAAATTAATGGAACTACCATGCAAAATTTTCTGTATTCCTATTCCAGTAAATTGTGATTTAATAGTTAATAATTGGGCTGAAAAAGAAAAAATAATTTTATGAGCAATTATGGACTCAAAAATGAAACCTCTGCCTTTTATGCTCTTAGAGCTAAATAAGCACTTTACATTCCGAAAAATTACGGTAGTTTATAAAAAGACTGGTTACCATTCATATAGTAAAGCAAAAGATACATCAGAAAATCCTATTGAAACCATTATATCATCAATGGAGAAAGTAATTTATCCATATGAGTATGTAAATGTAGCTGATTTAATTAAGCCTAGACCTAATGTCATAGAAGAAAATTTAATTGCCTTTCTTTTACTAGAATACGGGGTTAAATTCAAGTTTCCTCATACAAATACACTATACACTAAAAAGAGCTACTTAACGTATACAGGTGAATTACCCATTAGAGGCAATAAAACACGAATGATCGAGTTTACTTGTGCAGATATTACAGGATTAATGGAAAGAATATACGAGTAAACCATGTAAAGGACTAGATCGACCATGGCAAGGAAAAAAGAGTGTTTGCGAGATATGATGGAGTTTTTTGGTGTCGAATTTTCAGAAATTGAGAAAAAAGAAGAATCTGTCGGGACTTGTTTTAAATGCGATAAAGAAGCCCACTTATATGTTAGCAAAAAGAAAAACGTTTTTAAGTGCCATCGATGTGGAGTTAATGGCAATACTAGTGATTTTATGGATTTTATTTGGTCTGGTTTAAAAGAATTAATATCTGATGACAATCTTCATGCTTTAGCAAAATTTCGTAGACTCCCTTTAGAGGCTTTTTTAAATGTAGAAATAGGCTATAGAAGAGGAAGCTATTATTTTCCAGTAAAAACCCCTTCTGGAAGAATAACAGATTTTAGATGGTATACCCTTGGAAAAAAAGAACAGTCGGTAACAGGGGCCATTTCTGGATTATACGGAATAGAAAATATAGCAAAAGATCATACCAAATTCGATAGAATTTATATATGTGAAGGCATTATGGATGCTATTGGAATGAACTATCTAATAAAACAAAATGGAGCAAATGAAATAGCTTTATCCCTTCCAGGAGTAAATAACTTCAAGATGGAATGGGCACCATACTTTCTAGAACAAAATGTAGCTCTATTATATGATTCAGATAGTGCAGCTGTTTCTGGAAGAAACAAAGTATTTAGTATAATGCCACCACCAATGGTTAAGGAACTAAAGTATGTTCATTGGCCTGCTATTATGCCAACAGGTTATGATATAAATGATTATATTTCCAGTACAGCAGTAAAAGAAGGAAAGTATACAGAGTGTTTTAATAGTTTAAGGGCTATGCTAGTTAATGTAGGCAATGAAGGCAATGAAGAATCTAGTAACCAAGATTCTCCATCTATGGAAAAAGAATGGTTTATAGATAGACCAGTAGGTATTGACGAACTGATAGGAAAATATAGACTAAATTTAGAGCTAAATGACAATTATGTAAATGCAATAAGACTCTGTTTAGCTACAATTCTATCTATTGGAATGCGAGATAAAGATCCAGTTTGGGTATTCTTAGTAGGCCCACCTGGTTTCGGTAAAACAGCTATATTATCGTCATTTAAAAACTGTAGTACCTGTGTTTTTCAATCAAGTTTATCTAAGCAAAATCTCATTTCTGGATGGAAAACTGAGAATGGCAAAGACCCTAGTTTGCTTCCAAAATTACGGGATAAAACCTTAATTTTAAAAGATTATACGGAAGTTTTAGCTAAGCATAAAACTGATAGGGATGAAATATTTAGTATCCTAAGAGGAGCATTTGATGGCGAAGTAGATAGGGTATTCGGTAATCAGCAAGAACGTCATTACCATGATCTCCATTTTCCAGCATTGGCTGGAGTAACAGATGAAATTCAGCGATTTTCACAAACTAGTCTTGGAGAAAGATTTCTAAAATTTGATATCCATTCACTAAATATTGATCAAGAAGCCCAACAACTTAAAGCAGTCAATACAGCTTTATTCGGTTTAGAGGATACGGAAGAATTAAGTGCATTTGTAAACCATTTTTTACTCCAGGAATGGGATTTCTCTAAGAATAGAATTAAGCAGATTTACTCTGAAAGTGAGTATATTACTAAATTGAATGCCCTATGTCGTTTAACTGCTTGGATTAGAACTTCAGTTCCTAGAGAAGAATTTTCTAGAACAAATAGGGTAGCGTATGCTCCTAGAAAAGAAAGTGCAAATAGACTTTCTGTTCAACTTCATAAATTGGCAATAAGCCTTACAATTATGGAAGATAAACTTAGAGTAGATGAATCAATTTACAAGCTATTAAAAAAAATAGCTTACAATACAGTAGATGGGTATGGATTTAGAATATTAAAACGGCTACATACTAATGGGGCGAGCTCAGTAGTTCAAATTAATGGGGATATCCAACTTGCAAGAGAACAAATCTATGGAATTTTAGAAGATTTACAGTTAGTTGGATTAGTAGAGCAGGATAAATTTCAGACAAATGGATCGTCAAGCGTTACTCATTACTACTTAAATAATGAAGTAAAGAAACTATGGGCTTTGGTATAGGTAATCATGAAACCTAGAATAATTGAATGGAAAATTCTATACAGCGATCTAAAAGATATGCACAAATGTGTAGAGATTATTGTTTCATTTGCTCAGGAAGGTTTAGGAATGGAGGAAAATTCCACAAAAGGATTCAAATGCTATACAAACGCTGGAACATTGATAATCCGTTTGATTAATCCCAGCAATAGAAATGCATTTATCTTTGCGTTCTATATGGAGTATTTACTAACAGAACCAGAAAATGATAAGGAATCTAGGATACTAATTGCATTGCACAAAGGGCTTTTATCATAACGTCCTTGTTTAACAAAATCCATACCAGATGTTCTGGCCTGATGCCCTCAAAATCGACGGCAGGAGCCCTCAGATCGCCTTACACGCTGCCCACCCCTGGCGTGGCAATAATTTGGGGTGGGCAGCTAAGTAGGCTGAGATGTCAACAGAGGAGCCTAGCCATGCTCACTTGTTTATGATAACTTCCAAATTATCGCTTACTTTAGTAGCAGATTTTGGTGCTTTAAACTCTAGGTGAGAGAATGGAGAATTTGCATTTAATTCGTTTATTTCTAGCTTATCTAATTGAATTAAATCTTTTAATCTAAGATCAAATTTTTCCCAATCTTCTTGTGGACCATAATCTTGTATGCAGATATCTAAATATTGTATGCCTAAATATTTACAAAAACTGATTGCTGGAAAGATACTATGGGCACCGCCTGCATTACCATGGGAATCCATATTATTTTCTAAATTTCCAAAGTAAACTGTATCCTGAATAAAAAAACTCTTAGCATCAAAATCAAAGTTTGGCTGAAAGTAAAATGTAAATGGTCTCTCTCCAATTTCTTTTTTAAAAACTACTGGAGCAAAAACCATACCTAAATCTTCAAGATCAAATAAACATTCTTCAATACTTTTTTTATCAAAAAAGATAAAGATATCTGCTTTAGGATCACTAGAAGAAATAACTACATCATACTCTCCATATTCTTTTGCAGTATAGGTAGAATCACATAAAATTGCATTTAACCCAGTAAGACTATTTTCTAGTCCATTTTCAAGTAAACCCATACCTATTTGATTCCATTTTCCTAAGGGACAAGTCTCATCCCAGTTTACAACTTTTTTCAATATAGGACATCCACACTGATAACACCTAGCGCTCTTTTTATCTAATTTACTACAAGTATCGCAAATTGATACCCTATATTTTATTTCTTCCCAAGTAGACCTTCGAGCACCTTTTCTAGTTTGTCTAACTAAACTCCTAGAATAATCTCTTATTTGATTTGTTATTGGAGGATAATGCAAGTTAGCCAAATTCTCGTCCTTTAACTCTAGCTGTATCAATACGTTCACCATCGAAGATGTCGGTCAGAGCCGTTCTACGAAAATCATTTTGAACTGCATTACCTACTAGTTGGCCCGCGCCTGGAGGTATACTAGGATCAGTTTCAAATAATCTGTTTATTGCAGTACAGTCTATTGGTGGAGTTGGATAAATATAGTCAAAGAGATCGCTATGAAGCCCATATCGCGGTCCGTATACTCGACCAGTAGGGTATGGCTCTCCAAGAATACCTCTAGTTTTCCAGATTTTAAATGATGGCTCAATTCCCAATTTTGCACTAATAAAATAGACTATCCAACCAGTTGATTCGTCAACTTCTAAATCAAATGGGTCAATAAGAGTATGAAAATTATCCCACCAAGTAAGGTTACTAACTTTGTAGCCACTGTTTAGTTCATACGCTAATCTATGTGTTCCATCTAAAAAGAGGAACTCTTCAACATCAGGATTACTATCTATATCAGTTATTACTAATTCAGCTTCTGCTATTGTATCTAAAGTACAATCAGGGAATTCAGGATTTCCTTCAGAACAAAATGGTGTCATTGAAATAGAATCAGGGTAATGGCGGCGTACTGTGACACCAAATAATCCTAATTTTGTACCAGAGCTTAAATTGATAGCTTCTAAACCAACTTTAAAATTTCCACTCAATTCCCAAGGAGGAATAAATTTAGGGAGCTTTATAGGAAGGGTGAGACTATTTCGACTAACGTTGAATGTAAAAAATTCGTTCGCGTGGTGCGTAGAGCCAAGTTCTAAATCCTCCTGAGTATGGATCAGTCCCGCAGAAACTGTAAATGCATTTTCAGATGGAAAAACGGTTAAACGCACGTGGAATGCTTTTCTAATATGCCGTCGAGTTGGGCTTGGAACTTCATGAGGGAAGTATATTGAATCATATTGTCCATAAACATTGCCAGCATCATCTTCTAATTTAAAACAAATCCTTCTGTTGTTATCAGATGGTTCATACCCATTGTAGTAATTTGTTATATACAGTCTATTTGTTCCATTATCATATATAATTATCTTACTAGTTAATTTTGTATTTTCTGGTTCACCAAAATAGGTAAATACAACTTGTAAATCAAAAGGCTCTCCATCCCAATCACCAAAAATAGACGAATCATTAACATCATCTAAATAAACAGAATTAGTAGATTCACTTATTTCAATTATTAGGTCTTTATGGAATATGCCCTCAGGCGTATTATAGATTTCAACATTATCACTAGTAATATCTCCACTTAATGCAAAATCATTACCCATTCCTAAAATACAGTCTACATTCTCACAAGAAATATCTTCATTTTCATTATCATATATTGGTGTTGATGGCAGTGCCATGCTAAATCTATCTAATACGGCGCCACCACTTTCCATGGATAACAAAATTTGTTTAGTCCCCCCTTGTACACTGAAATGCGGTAGATTTTGAACGTAACCAGAATATAAAACTTTATCTCCAGAAGAATTTTCTATTCGGCAATAGATGTTAGTGATAGAAGCGGGGATGCGATGGAACTCGATGGTTACAATATCATTAGCAGCAAAAGTATAGTCAGCAGCAGGATAAACAAATCTACCATCATTTGGATTCATTACACTATATTCCCCAGTATATACGTGTATTTCCTCAGGAGTCATCTCATCAAAAAATATATCAACTGACCGAATAGTGAAACCAGCTCTTACTCTACCATTAACAAAATCTAACTCAATAAATGTTCCATCACCTACATGCGAAAGATGTTGCCAGATACTATCTACAGAGACTACATGATTCCGATAAACACGCAAAAGCCCAGTTAAAGCTATTAATCTAAATTTAATAGTGGGAAAATTCCAGAAGGGAACTCCTTCTAGATAAACTTTATCTCCAGTAGTTAATACTAAGGAAGTTCCATCAACACTAGAGGAATCTTCATGATCAATCCAACTACAATCACCTGTATGTATTCTATCTTCCCAACTAGAATCTAGAAAATCAAACCACTTAGTGCAAGCAAGACAATTTACACACTCTTTACAGAATTCTTCATCTGGATAAGACCCAGAAGGCTCTTTATGTTGAACATAATTTATATCCTCTATAGAAATTGCTCCAGTAAGAATTATAGATTCAAAACCAAATTTCGTACCTCCATTATAATTCCGTTTATGAAGAAATTCTAATTTTTTTTCCGCGACTGCGGACGAAAGTGAGCTACCGTGGGTACTTTCGTAGTTAATGGAAGCATAGATCATTAAATCTGGATCATTTTCAGCATAATCATTAACCCAATCAGGTTTAAACGTGCAAATATTAATAGATAGAGTATTAAAAAACTCAACGGTTCTTGTTACGATAGGCTCAGAAGGTACAAAAGGAAGAAAATGATTAATTTCAGTAAGAATTTTTCTTCCATCATCAGATGGAACCTGTAATTTTTCTATAAGCGATTCATTTCCTGATTGAACATCATATAAAGAAACAACCAATCGAGGTCTGGAATGTAAAACTCCATCAAATGTTGGCTTCATTACCTCAAGTTTAAGAAAATAGCCATTATCTATATCTACTGCATTAAAGAAAACTTTGAGAGTATTTACAGCTTCATTTTTAGCAGTTTTGATAAAGTTGCCTGACCTAGTTTTTATAAAGTTACCAGAACTATCCTTCATAAATGCAGAACTAGAAGGCATGTCGCCAAGATCAATGCGACAAGAAAGAGAAGAGTACACACTCCTGGAAAGAGACTTATTAAAAATTATTCCAGAACCAGTACTCTTTAATCGATGATAAGATAGTAAAGCATTCCCGCCAGATGGTATACCGCTATGAGGATCTTCAAAATTAGTGGTAAACCATCCCGGACCAAATGATGAAAAATCAACGAATGGTTCATCAACAGAAATAAAATTATCTTCGTTTAAGAAAACCCAGCTACCTAAAACTACATTCCAATCCTCAATTGATTTTTGAGGACCAGAAGTATAGATGTGACAACCTTTTTTGCAACAGGCTGGATACGCCATTATGGTTCTTCACAAACAGTTTCATTATCTCCAGGACACCATGTTTGTACTATGACCCATTCTCTATGTAGTCCAAAATTGAATTGCTGGAGAATAGCATCTGCTGGTGATTCCCTACAAAAAAACATAAAATTTCTAGCATAAACATTAACAGTACTTACTTCTAGTAATGGGTAAACTGCTATTAGGTCTCCAGAACTCTCATCATCTACTGGATTGTTAAAATCCAATGCATATGGATGATACTTAAATAACCTATTTGGATTAGAATATAAATCTTCTGCGGAACTAGCTAGTATAACTGCCCCAGGATTGGTTAATGATAAAGTTCCATCTACTAGTTTTAACCCTGGACCAACCTCGAATTTTTCAACAAACTCAGTTGCCCTACTCCATCTATTAGCATCTGAAGCTGAAACAACAGATTTGCCAGCTCTTAATTTCTGTAATGGCCGTTCTGATAAACCCATTAAATGGCTATTTCCTGAAAAAATATATCAACTTCTAGTTTTTTATAAAACTCAGTTGCCCTACTGCCGCTTTTTCGGGGACACCGAAACCAACTTCACTAGTTCTCCATAGGATATTGTTTCTAGAGTTTCCGGCATCTCGTAGAAGTTTTTCATCCCTAACTCTCAATATTCCATTGTATTCTGTACCAGCAAACAAAGCTTTAAAATCCAGCATAACATACGGACTTGGAACAACCGATTTAGTTGATATAATTATTTTCTCTCCGGCTTCCATAAAATCCCCTAAGAAACCACGTACTATATCTAATTCCAGTGTTTCGTCCCACCGAAGTTTCGTTCTACACTCAAATGAATATGTCACCGCAAATGGATCTGGTACTAATTTATGAGCTCTTAAACCTAAATTACTTGTATCTATTACTCGTTTGTATTTTGCTCCAGAAAATCGTACATGACCTGGTGCAAAACCCATACCATTAGGAAAAATGACCCATTCATTATTTAACTGTCCAGTAGTCTTAATAATCTCTAGCCACTTTGGATTTTTTTGTTTAGGAATTGCTAATGTATGATTTATAGTCGTGTCAGCCCAAAATACAGATTTAGTAAGGTCTACTAATTTCTTCTCATTTCCACCAGGATCTGCCCCAAATCCACCTTGCCAAGTAAAAAATGGATCAACTAATTCCCTATATGCTGTCTTTGTGTCCCCATCTTCTTCAAACAGTGTTGCAGTCTCATTATCTTCAGGCTCCTGTTCTGTTCCGTCACCTACAAAAAACGTTGCTGGATAAGACTTAAAACTACAAGCTATGACAGCATCAGCATACTCAATATAACCTCTAACACCATCATTAGTTGGAAGTCTTTCTCCAGTAATAGAGATTGATTCTGCATAAATAGGATAAGTAGGATATTGATCCCGCATAATCTTATTATTGAGAATAAAATTAGTTATAAAGATCCAACGATTTTTATACGGTCCACGATAAATTTTTTCAGCCCTAGCTTCCCCTTCCATTGGACTAAGCGACTCAACTGATGAGCCATCTTGTTCATAAAATCCATAACCAATTTCTTTACCTGCAATACCCATACTCTTACGGTCCTACTACAGCTGCTTTCGGATTATCTCTGATTTGTTTTGCAACTCTCAATGCTTTTTCTTCTATATCTCTAATTTTCTCTAGTTTATCAAGCTGTTTATCCATTTTATTTTCTTGGCTACGTTTTTGTAGTTCATCAGTTAAACCCTGTCCTGAAAAAGAGCCACCTAATCGACCTGAGCTACGTTTAAAATCACTAAACTGTTTATTAAGTGCTTCTCTTTTACCCCTAAATTCTTCACTAATTTCAAACCTTCTATTGGATTCTTTTCTAGAAGCTTCTTTTCTTTCAGCTTTCTTTGCTGCTGCTTCCTTAATTTTTGCAATCTCATCTGCGTTTTTCCGTGCCTCTGCTAGTGCCTCTATCTTTAGCTCTCCTATCCATGTATGTTCAGCCTGTAATCGATCTTTTTCCTTTTGCTTTATCTCCTTTTTATCTCCATCTGGAAGTTGCCAATTCTTGTCGTAATCAACTCTAAGGCCTTCAGCTTCCATTCCTTTAAGAACAGTTTCTTGTCGCCCAATATCGTAACTCTTAAATTCCCTTAAAGATATACCAAAAGCTTCAAACTTTTCTGATGCTTCCTTAATTTTTACCGCCTCATCCGCCCAAATTGCTACCTCTTTTTGAGCCATTTCATTGTAACCACGATGTGCACTACTCCTACTGTATTGTTTGCTTGGTAGTGGACCTTCATATGTACCAAACATTGATGTGGCGGTATACGCAACATCTCTGCCAAATACGTCTGCTTGACTCTTAAAGTTGATTTTTCCAGTATCCACTCCACCTCTTCCTATATCGGTCTGATATCCCCCCATTTTGTATTCTCTATAGGCTTTAAGAGCTTTATGTAATGCTTCAATAGCCCCTGTAATTGCCTCAATGGCATTAATGATAAAAGCATTTTTACCAACAGCAGCTGTAAATAGAGACCACTGCTCCTTCATATCCTCTATTTTTCCGACAATTCCGCCAGCAACACCTCCATATTGATCGAGTAGTTCGGTACCCTCATCAATAGCTTTATTAGCTACGTCCATAGCTTCAAAAGCAACTTGCCAATTATCTGCCATAACTCTAATAACTGGACCAACTCTAAATCCTGTAGCTTCCATTGCTTTAAGAACAGCTTCTTGCCGCCCAAAATCGTAACTCTTAAATTCCTTTAAAAACATTATAAAAGCTTCAAATGGATTTTCATCAAATGCTCTAGCAAATAGGAGTCCTTCCTTATGAGTTTTGCCTAAAGCTTTTGCTACGTCATTAAGATTACTAAAAATACCTTGAAATGCTCTTGTAAATGCTGAAGCAGTAACTTCAGTTCTTTGACCTAGGGTTTTTCCAAACGTAGCTAATGCCAATACTTCAACTGCTGCAAAACCAGCATTCTTTGCAAACCCTGCTAATCTTTGACTAATATTAGCAATCTCTGGAGCCATAACAACAAAATTACTCTCCAAAGCCAATAGGGCATTCCCAAAATCTTTTGATGATTGAATTACATCCTCAAAACCAAAAACGTTAATCATCTTCCCAATATCGTTAGCAAGATTCGACGCACTTGATTTAGTGACAAGAGCTAGCTGAGAAATAGTCTTCGAGAACTGGAGAATTTGATCAGAACCTCGTAAACCTAATCTAGCACTAATTTCCTCTACTTTCTGAAGTTGAGTAATATCAATTCTTTTAAGACTTTGAGCCATCTCTAAAGTAGCGTCTCTAAAACCTGATCCTTTTAGACTACTTTGCATTCTTTCTACGAATAAAAATCCATCTTCTAATTTTCCAGCTGATCTAGCAGCTTCTGCAAGAGGCCCTACTATCGCCCTTATAGCAGCTCTTGCAAGATATATTGCTCCTGCCGCTTTCGCGACTTTACTAAGAGCCGAGTTAAATGCCAAAGCTTTTTTAGTAGCTGCTTCCTGTTTGCTCATCCATTTTGAAAGTTGTGTCGATAACTGATTTAATGGCTCTAGCGAATTTGAAAAGCCAGTGTTCATAGACTTACTTAAAAGATTAGCTCTACCCGTAGCACTAATTAAGCTGTCTTGAAGTTTGTTCATCTCCCTCTGAGTACGTGCAAAATTGGTTTGAAAGGTAATCCTCAACCTTGCTAGTTCAGCTAGTACAGTCATAATTTTTTAGCAATTTTATCCATTGCTTGTTTTAGGGACAAACGTTCTTTAGGCTCGTTTACTCCAAATAAACAAAGAAATTGTGTTAATGTCAATTTTTTGAATTCTGAAGGAGCAATACCAACTTCAATTACAAAATAATTAAATATCTCTCTCCAATCTATTTCTCTCCATGCTTTCTTTTTTTTAGTTCACTAGAGTCTTTCTCTGAAATAGTAGTAAGATTATTCAGCTCATAAAGTTTAACCATGATCTCTTTTCTTTCTTCAGTAGAAAGATTCCGAATATCCCTAATTTCAATCTCAGGATGTTCATGTTTTGCTGAAAGATAAAGCTGAATAATTTCTCCTTGATGAGTTGCTGTAAATGCTACTACTTCGGGGCATTCAAAAGAATATTCAATTTCTTGATCTACATAAACTTCAGATTCAATTGCTCCTTTAACAGGAAGACCATCTTTACCTTTTTCAATCTCTCCAGGAACCCTAATTTGAACTATAGCTCGTCTTGTTGCACAAGTTTCTAAACAATCAATTAAAAGTTGCTTACGATCTTCTTTAGGAAATTCTTCAATTATCTCCTTTAGTTCATAGAGTGGATTATACTTAAAATAGCGAGTAAAATCAGCTAAATCTCCAAGCGTTGCTGGAGAAAACTTGATGACAATTTTTTCACTATTAAGTTCATAAGTATGCTCGTAATGAGAAGAACATAAAGGAATAAAAACCATGCAGAAAAACCTTAAGCAGGGGTTGGCGTAGTAAAAGTGTAACTACCAGAAGACTTCCAATCAAATTTATATTCAACTACTCCATCTGCTGGAACAGAAACTTCCAGATTATTAAGATTAATATGCCCAGTTGTTCCATCAACATTAATTGCATCGCCATCCTCTAGGTCAGTTCCAGCCGCTGAATGCAGATACGCCTTAATAGCATAATTTGACTTTCCAGACCTAAGAAAAGGAGCTTCGTCGAGTGGATTTAGAGTACTAATCCATTGAGCTGTAATAGAACCTTCTAAATGAGAATTACCGTACCCAAACTCATCGTATCCAGCGGACTTTGAACCAGTGGTTTCAAATTCTTTAGCTAGTTCTCTAGTTGTATGGCTTGTAATACAAAGTTCTGTATATTCTGTAGCTGAGTCCGTTATATTCTTAATAAATAGTCGTCCAGATTTTCCATCTTTTCCGTTAATAACAACAGGCATTTTATTCTCCTAATTAGGTTGAAGCCACATCATCATTGCCGATCATAATAACAACGATATCCGTTGCTTCAGAACCAGCAGTTAAAGTAATATCATTAAGTACCGAACCAATCCCACTTGCAGATGTTTGAGTTAAAACTCTATGCCCACCACCTGCAATAATTGCAGATTCTCCTCCCCAAGTAAACGTAATAATTCTACCTGTCAGACTTACTAATTCTATATTGTGAAGAATTAGTGACTTAACAGTAGCAAAATTTAATGTCTCTCCCCAAATATCAACTAGAGTATTTCCATTTAAATCAAGTGTTTCAGTTGCCCCAATACCAATTGAGTATTTCTTATGGAATAATAAATTTGCTTTATTATCTGCTCCTATTCCATTTGTATAGGCTCCAGTAATAAGATAATCAATTCCACCTTTAATTGTCTCATTACTAATTACATTATCTTCCCGATTATAATTATAATTAGAAGAATAACTAAATGAACCATTTAAACTTTTACTAGCTGACATAATCCACTCTTGTCGTATTAGATGTTACACTAAAAGAAACTTGAATTTTCCAAAGACTTGGATAAACTTCTTCAAAAATAGTTTGAATAAAATTCATACCTAAATTAGTTGAATTAGTTAAAATAAATTGGCTATGATTAAAAACATTTAGAAGTAAATTAGTCATTGTTTCAGCACCACTTAAACTTTGAATAAACAAATCGAAACCAAGAATTTGTTTTTCTACTCGATTAGTCGTGGCATAGCCTTCTATAAATTGTCTATCTTCTACAATAGACAAATAAGGTATTTCACTCTGTCCTGGAACAAAACCACCTAAATAAATGGTAGGATCAGTTGAAAGTTTATAGCCTTCCCACCTAGCTTTAATAGCTTCAAATACTCCTGGGAAAGGCGTTAAATCCTTATCAGCTATTTTTACTAAATCAGGTTCTCTATTAATCCACAAACTAATTAAAAGAGTTCCACCGAATACCTGTTCATCAATCTCTTTTATACTTATTGAAGTCCATTCTAAATCTACTACTGTTACTTTTGGATCAACTGGAACAAAAGAAGTAGCTGTATAGTCTTGCTTTACTGTTAATAAAAGGTTAGAGACTTCTTTGTAAGTTCTTCCATAACATACAAATGAATAAGTTAAAATCTCTTCTTGAAGTAATGTGCTAAATGCCTGAGCTCTACTATGACCTAAGTTCTGAAGAGAAATATAAGGTAGTGACTCCGCTTCTGGAGCAAACCCACTAAAGCCTTTAGCGGAATCACTACCAGTATATAAACCCCACAATTTTTTGTAAAACATAGTACATCAGTTATTCCCAGCAAACCATTGAAGTTCCCGTAGTACAACTGCTTTGTAATCAATCTTAGGATGGTCTACTTGATCCGCGTAACCAACAAATTCCATAATTGATATTTTAGGACACTCCTTAGTATGCCCTAAAATCATTGGATTATTTAATTTCTTTTTTGGGTTTAAGTTCATCAAGATTCTGTGCCATGATTGAATAATGACACCACTTTTAAAATAAAGTATATAAGTAGAAGATGAATCCCTAACATCGTAATCAAAAAATACCCTATCGGGACTGGGTCTCTGTCTATGCCCATTTAAATTCCAACAGATAATATCAGAATTAGTCCATCTATCAATCGATCCATCTGCATTTACTGGAGAATGAAGCGATGACTGAATAGAAAAATAATGCCAACGCAATAGTCTTACTAAACTCATGCTTTGCGTACCCTATAAACCATAATATGTCTAAAGATATTAGTAAACAATTCATCAGATTTAGGGTGCTGCCTTCCTCCAGAACCATCACCTTCTTTTTTATAAGCGTAATTTCCTAACTTTTCAAAAACTTGGGCACCATTCAAATCATTTTCAAACATAGATTTTATCATTTCAGCAGCAGCCACCTTAATGCTGTAATGATCTAAACCGCCATCGTAGGTAACTAAAACATTCTTATGTCTTCTCGGAAAGATATATAATGGCGACTCTGTATCAGCTACTGTAATATTGTATTCAGACCATTCAATTTCTCCGGTTTCTGGAGTAAACTCAAAGTAATTTGGTCCAAATGTAGTAGTCGTATCTCTATCAAATCTTACCTTTATCGAAGTAAGCGATCTAATAGGTGGATTTTTTACTAGTACCGAACTGTCTGCTTTTCCATCGTGTTTTTCGTCTGTAAAAGTAAGTAACTCTAATTTTCTGTTTAAATAATCTTCTAGAAAGATTTGTGTAGAAGTGATTAATCCATCGACACGAGCTTTGTCGTTTGTTGACAAATCGTTGTACTCTAGATCTTCTAATAATGGACCCGTTGCTGTGAGTAAAGCCATCAGAATACTTCATAAAAAGGAGGTGAGCTATAAGAAATGTACAAGGTCATCTCAAATAGCCCACCGTCCGGGGGAAAATACTAATTAACCTAATGCAGAAGGCATTAGATCATTGTCACCAACTTTGCCTGCTGGACCCATCTTGCACTCACCAACAGCTGCAACAAAACTTTCAGCTCCTGGATCAGCAAGAGCTAATGATACATGAGTAAAATCATTAGCTCTATCCAATGATGCAGAATCAATCTCAATT
>Ga0310120_10000213_pt1 | contig 48656 bp, 32 predicted proteins | sample CB27_AW_983_MG_FD_203506 | JGI IMG/M metagenome (GOLD analysis project Ga0310120, IMG submission 203506) | Marine microbial communities from Western Arctic Ocean, Canada - CB27_AW_983 | ecosystem: Environmental > Aquatic > Marine > Oceanic | place: Canada: Western Arctic Ocean | collected...
TTGCGGCGGAACACGTTTCGCTCCTTCGCGACCGGGTGGCGGAGTTGCGGCACCCTCCCCTGGGCCTGGACAAGGTGCCGCATGAAAAGCTGGAGTTTTTTTTCAATGAGATCCGGAACGCTCCGGACAGGGAAAGACTGATGGCAGGCCTTTACCGGGTTGCCCTGCCGGCCCTGTGTGAGAGCATGCGGGCCTATCGGGAGGAGACCAATCCTCTTGCCGATGCGCCTGGACTACGAGTTCTCCGGATGGTGCTGCCCGAGGTGGAAGCCATGACTGCGTGGGGTGAGGAGGCCTGTGTAGCGCTTGAGAATTCAAGTTCGGGCGAGAGAGAGGATCACACGGAGTGGCTGGAGGAACTGCGAGGCTGGCTGGCGGCTTCGGGTGGACTGGCGGGAACGGAGGAGGAGGGGAACGCTCCATCCCCGCGCTACTCGACTGAGGAGTTCCGCTACAACAGCACGCCGCAGCGTGACGAACGATTTCCGGATCCCTACAACATGGGAGTGCACGCCGAGGAGTTTCTCTACGACGAGTCCTTCGAGAGCCGGGACAAGATTTTCATGATGTTCTACAAGCGCATCCGCGAGATCGACGTCCCTGAGATGATGGCGTCCATTCTGTACGAGATAGTGACGGAGAGCGGGAATGAAGAAACGGGTGGGCGCCCGTGGGGGTTTTACCGGGACATGACACGGCAACTCTGGGATGAAGCCCGGCACGCCATGATGGGAGAAGTGGGCTTCGCCCGGGCCGGCATCGACTGGCCGAGCAAGGTGATGATTAATTTCACCTGGTCGAAAGGACTGAACGAGCAGCTTACCCCCCGGGAACGCCAGGCGGTCCTGTGGTTTATCGAGCAGGGGCTCATGTCCAAGACGGGCAAGCGCTACGAGTGGGAAGTGGGGGCCGATTCCGGAGATGAGTTCGCGCAGTTGATTCAGGACTTTGACTGGGCCGATGAAGTCCTGCACGCAAGGATTGGTCGTGATTGGTATGTGAATGACTTTGAAACGGTAGCGGCGGCGGCGGACTACGGTAGTTCCTGCTGGGACAAGGTGGTTTCCGACTGGGAACAGTGGAAGACGGAGGGCCTGACCGAGCACCGCAACTGGTGGCCTGACCTCTACCGCGAGGTGTGCAGGCATCGGGGGGAGGAACCCGATCCCCGCGTGCTGGCTTACGATCGCAGCTATGCCGACACCCGCGCCGACTTGCAGCGGATTGCGGCTTCGGGGTAGGGGGATTGCGGCCTGCGCAAGGTAATAAAACCGGGGGTTCAGGGCAGCAGAACGCCTTCCTTGATCATCTTGGCCTTGGACCAGCGGGGGCGGATGCGGGCGGGAGTTGGTTTTCCGGTCACGCGGTCGAACTCGTCCGGGGTACGAAGCTTGGGGATCTGTTCCCGGGTACGGATACGCCAATGCTTGTACTCCGCGCGCAGGCGTTCAAGGGTGTCCAGGTGCGCCGGATCCCGGGCGATATTGTTGAGTTCGTGGGGATCGGTGGCGAGATCGTAGAGTTCTTCCCGGGGGCGGGGTGCAGTGAAACAGGTCGACTGCACCTCGGGCAGCGTTCCTTCCGCGCGCAGGCGTTGCATTTCCTTGAAGGTATCGCTACGGGCCGCATCGGCGGGAGGTGTAGCGGGAAGATCGGAGTAGTGGTTGATGATGTATTTGTAGCGGCGGTCCCGCACCGCGCGCGCGCGATCCTCGTAGTCGTGCCAGTTCTTTTCAGCGAAGATGGTGTCGCGGATCGCGGCGTTCTTTCCTTTCAGGAGTGCTGTGAAGTCCTTGCCCATGTAGTTGCGGTTTACCGGGAGGTCGGCAAGCGTCAGGATGGTGGTCGCCAGATCGATCATACTGACCAGCTGGTTGCAGCGTGTACCCGGCTTCACCACGGCGGGCCAACGGATGATGAGAGGTGTGCGAATGCCACTGTCATAGAGAGTGGTCTTGTCGCGGGGAAAGGGACGGCCGTTGTCGCTCAGGAATACCACGATGGTATTGTCTGCCGCTTTCTGCGCCTCCAACTCATGGAGGACTGCGCCCACGAAGCGGTCGAGCCTGGTGATTTCGTCGTAGTAGCGGGCGTAGTCCTGACGTACGAGTGGGGTGTCCGGATGGTAGGGGGGCAGGACAACCTCGTCGGGGGAATGGGATTGCTTCGAGATCTGTTCATCGTAGGGACGGTGTGGATCGACGGCCGCGAGCCAGACGAGGAAGGGCTTGCTGGGATCCCGTTCGCGGAGAAGGCTCACCCAGTCGGCACATCCGCTCCTGGCGTCTCCGGTGGCGGTCTCCACGAAATTCCCACGGGCATCGGCTCCGGCATTGGCGGGGAGCTGGAATCCCGAGGTGTCCACTTCCCGCACCACCGTGAAGCGTTCGCGCATGGCTTCGCCGAGGTGCCACTTGCCTGCTGCCCCAACGAAGTACCCGGCCAGCTTGAGTCTTTGGGGGAAGATGATCTGAGAGGCGGGGATGGGCCAGTGCAGTTGCTCGGCATCGGTCTGGTGGGGATAGCGTCCGGTGAGAATGCTGGCGCGGCTGGGCGAGCAGGAGCTGATGGTCAGGAAGGCCTGATCGAAACACATCCCTTCCGCGGCAAGGCGATCGAGATTTGGGGTGTGCACCTTTTTGTTGCCGAAGGGACCGAGGTCGTCCCAGGCCATATCGTCGGCGAGAATGACCACGAAATTGGGGCGGTCGCGTTCCGTGGCGGGTAAATCCTGGGCGGAAAGGAAGGCCCCGGGAATCAGGGAGAGTGCTGTGAGGTGGAGAAAAGCGTTCATTGCGGGGAAAGAGGGGCAGGCTCTGCAGACGGAGAACGGCTGACTGGATTTCCTAGCCAGTCCCTTCGTGACAGGGAAGCCTGAAGCACCTTTTTGTAGGTTGGAGATCTGCCCGTTCCTGTCCTACGATCGCTTCAATGAATCCTTCACGACGACATTTTCTCGGTGGGGCCGCCCTGGCGGCTGGTGGATTTGCCCTGGGAACCGGGCGGTCCGGCGCCGTGCCAGCCAGGATCGACACCCCCTTCAAACATTCGGTGATGGGTTGGTGTTTCGGAGGGCGCGGGGTGAAGACCGGGCAACTGGCCGAATGGTGTGTCAAGCTGGGCATGCACGGGATGGAGGGTATTCCGCGGACGGCTTACAAGGAGGTGATGGACCTTGGCCTCGAGATTTCGCTGGTGGGAAGTCACGGCTTTTCGCAGGGCCCCTGCGATCCCAGGCATACCGAGATGGTCATCGAAAAGCTGAAGGACGGCATCGAGGTGGCCAGCCGGATCAAGGCCAAGCGCGTGATCACCTTCACCGGCATGCGCTACGAGGGCATGGACGAGGAAAAGGCCGCCCAGCTCTGCGTGGACACCTGGAAGAAGGTCGTTCCCCTGGCCGAGAAGAAGGGGATCACTATTTGTTTTGAGCATCTCAATTCCAGGGCCACGGAAGGAAAGATGACCGGCCACGCCGGCTACTTTGGTGACGACGTTGACTTCTGTGTCGATCTCATCAAGCGGGTGGGATCGGAGAACTTCAAGTTGCTCTTCGATATCTACCACGTGGAGATCATGAACGGCGATGTGATCCGGCGCATCCGGGAGTACAAGGATTACATCGGCCACTACCACACCGCCGGCAACCCGGGCCGGGGCGAGATCGACGGGACGCAGGAGATCAACTATCCGCCCATCATCAGGGAAATCGTCAAGACCGGTTTCACCGACTATGTTGCCCAGGAATTCATTCCCACCTGGGAGGACCCCTTCAAGTCACTGAAACACGGAGTAGAGACCTGTACCGTAAAGTGATCTCCGGGATCGCCTCTTCCCTCATGCGGGCACGGGTGCACTGCTTGGCGGAAGGAGATCATGCCCGTTGAGGCGGCATGAGCTTCGCTCAAAGCTGATCGGCGAGGGGTTCCACGAATGGATTGAACCAGCCTCGGGTGTCCTCAATGGTGAGACGCTTGGACGCCGCAAAGTCTTTTGCGAAGACGCGCCGGGCAAGTTCCCTGACCGCGTTGGGATCGGAGTAGGAAATATTCAATTCGTAGCTGATCTGCAGGCTATGGGTGTCAAGGTTGGTGGCCCCCACCGTCGCCCAGCCGTCGCAGATGGTGGCCTTCATGTGCGTCATTCCGGGATAGCGGTAGACGATTGCACCGGCCCGCAGAAGCACTCCGGCAGCCTGGTGGTTGGCGAGGTCCATGATCTTCTCGATGGGGTCGTCGGGGAGGACCGGAATGATGACCCGCACGTCGATTCCCCGCCTGCAGGCAGAGATGAGGGCATCCAGAATCCGGTCACTGGTGATGTATTCGTTCTCGATCCAGACCCGGCTGCGGCTGGCCCGAATGGCTCTCAGGGTGGCCTCCAGTGGTTCCCGGCGCCCTTCCAGGAGATTGGTGCTCAGTACGCGGATGGGAAACGATCCAGGGGGAGGTGGCCCGGCTCGCGGGCTGAATCCGGGAGGTGTCCACAGCAGGGAGAGGTCGCCGAGGGGATGGGCAATCCGCCACTTCTTGTCGAACTCGGGCTGGAGTTGATCCACCACCGGACCGCGCACGCGGACCATGAGGTCGTGCCATTCGGAGTAATACTCACGGCCGATATTGATCCCGCCGAGGAGGGCGGTGCGCCCATCAAAGACGAGCAGCTTGCAGTGATCCAGTACGGCCCAGGGATTCAGGATACGGCGCAATTGGAGAGAGGAGTCGCGGCGCAGGTAGCGGGCCATGTCCGGGATTGCGCGGAATCCCGCGGGTGCCGGGGTACGCGGCTCCAGGCTCGCCGAGACGGTGGATCCGATGTCGTCGAGAAGAATCCGGGTGGGGACCGAGCGGCCATGTCTCTTCACCAGGTCGGCGTAGTGCACGCTGATGTCGTCGTTGTCCCAGATGTAGAACTGCAGGTCGATCGATTCACGAGCACTACGCAGTTCCTCTTCAAGGGCGGGAAAGAACTCCGTCCCATCTACCAGCAGTTCCACCGTGCCGGGTGTGGGAGCGGGCAGCCCGAGGCGGGTCAGACTGGCGGCAAACTCCCTGCTGCCGGGAATCCCGCTGGTGCGGGGCGGGGGATCGACCAGGAAAGGGATGTTTCCCCGCACCAGCTCCTCGGCCCGCTGCATCAACATCGCCAGTCCCAGTCTGGTCGAGGTGACCGGGTTCCGGACCTTGGCGATGAGGCTAGCACGACCGGCCATGGCGCTCATCTGGACCGTGCTCACCAGAGGGCCGTTCACCTGGGTGTCTGGGCGGTTGGTACAGGACGAAATCAGTAAGGCAAGAGTGAGAGCGAGCGAAATCGCGCGTCCGGGCAGAATCAATGGATTCATCACTTCCCTTTCTCCGCAATACAGTAAACCGATTTGTCACCTCTCAGAATAATTGCTCCTTCCACCAGGGCGGCACTGGCGCTGAAGCTGTCGTCGAGTTTGTTGAGGGAGAGGGCTTCTGGTTTCTCGCCGGAGGAGAATACGAGGGTTTGGCCGTCAAGGGATGTAATGTAGATGCGGCCCGCGGCAGCGACGGGCGAGGCGTAGACATTGCCGATACCTGTCAGGCGTGCCCGTTCATAAACTGGTTCCCCGGTGATGGCCTTGCGGCAGGTGAGCACCCCCTGGTAATGGCGGTGGTAGTAAACGAGGCCGTCGTAGAGGAGAAGGGAAGGAACGTAGGGTGTGTCGCGGCGTTTGATCCAGGAGACATTCCCGCCACCGGTCAGATCACCGGCAGCGCCATCCAGCCTGATCCCGAGGATAGCCTGTTTCTCGTAACTCGATCCACAGATGACCAGTCCCTCCTGTGAGACGGGACCGGCCACCACGTTGTGGGAGAGTCCTCCGCATTCCCAGAGGAGGTTGCCGTTGGCGAGATCATAGCTGCGGATCCGGTTGGCGGCGGAGACCACCACCTGCACGGGATCGGTGTGGGTGAGGATGTGGGGTGATGACCAGGAGGTGGGTTCGTCGCGGTCCCTGCGCCAGCGTTGGGCACCGGTCTTCGTATCGAAGGCCACGATGAAGGAGGGGCCTTCGTGATCCCAGTTTACCACCAGGGTGTCACCGTGTAGCGCGGGGGAGGCTCCTTCCCCGTGCCCGTGCTTGGTGTGCATGTCGCCCAGGTCCTTTTCCCAGAGGACATTTCCCTTCAGGTCGAGCGCGAAAATCCCATTGGATCCGAAGAAGGCATAGATCCGTTCGCCGTCAGTGATGGGGGAAGCGGAGGCATAGCTGCCGGTATCATGGCGACTCTCGTGAGGGATGCTGTCCCGCACGGTTTTTTGCCAGGCGATCTTCCCGTTGGAGCGGTTGATTGCGAGTACGACGAACTTCATCTGCCGCACCTTGAGGATATTGTCATGCGCGCCGGGCCGAACCCCGGCTGGAGGCGGGACCGGCGTGCCATGGGCGATGGCAGCGGTGAGGTAGATCCGGTCAGCCCAGACCACGGGTGAAGAATGACCCTTTCCTGGCAGGGAAACCTTCCACTTGATGTTCCTGGACTCGCTCCACTCTACCGGGGGGTCCGCCTTGGTCGCCACTCCGGTATCGAGAGGCCCCCGCCATTGGGCCCAGTAACGTTCGTCGTTGGATCCCTCCGCTGCCGCATACAGCGGAACGAGAGTGGCGGCAAAGAACCACGAGCCTTTCATTCCGGGATGGAATCAGGAGGCGTGCCTCGCTGTCGAGTCGGAACGAGTTTTCAATTGCAGCCTTGGAGGGGGAGGCTCAGAGGACTTGGCAGCACTTCACCGGTGGGCGCGTCGTTGGAGGAGAATCCCGATGATCAGCGCGGCTTCGAAGAGGGGGAAAAGCAGCAGGCCTGGGGGTTGCGCGGGGAAGGGGAGACTCCAGTAATATTCCCGAAGCAAGTAATGGATGAAGCCGTGGAGGAGTCCAAGCCAGCAAAGTGCGATGAGAGCTTGTTGGATACGGGGGGAGAGGACGAGGCGTTCCTGGTCCGCCCGCACGCAGTAGAGAAAAGTGAGGGGAAGGTAGACCAGGAGCAGACGTACGAAGTCGATCCCGAAAAGAAGGATCGTAAACAAATGGAAAAGGGGAACGACGAGGACGATCCAGCGCCGGAAAGGAGGGAGAAGAGCAAGCGGAACACAGAGCTCAAACCAGACCGTGAGTTGATCGAGGATTTCCCAGCCCCAGCCGGGAAGGTTGGTGAGGGACCACGCGAGGAGGGGTTCCGTTTTTCCGTAGGCATGGAAGTAGGTCAGGGCCCAGGAAAGAGTGGCCTGAGTGTTGAGATCGAGCCACCCGCCGACCACCTTCGCCATTCCCGAGGAGGCGAAGTAAACGGCGAGACAGAAGAGAAGCGCGCGTTTTGGCTTAACCCCGGGAAGGGTCAGGAAAAACGGGAGAAGGAGAACGACAAAATCGTGGTCGATCTTGCCCGCGGAGTAGAAGAACCCGCTCGTGGAGGTCAGGCAGAGGGTCAGGCCTGCTCCCACGATCCATTTTCCCCACCCGGCTACCCACAAGGCGAAGAAAAGAAAGGTTGCGCAATTGGTTGCGCTAATCAGCCCCAGCGGGGGATAGCTTTCGAAGAGGGTGAAGGGTCCGAGCGGGGGATGGAAATGGTCCTCCCCCAGAACGATGAGCGAGCGGGGCGACTTCAGCGGGAAGAAGAGCAGAATCAGCCCCGTGTAAGTAAGGCGCCCGAGAACAAGTGCATCGTTCTGGTGCAGGCGGAGGGGATCAGTCATGGATGATGTCCTCTTCACCGATCAGTTCGGGCGGGGCATTGAGCGGGGCGTGAAACTTGTAGGCGGACCATTCCACATGAGAGAAGTCTTCTGTGTTTCCGGGACGGAGGCTTGAGCTGCGAAGAGAATGCCCGATGAGAAACTCACGGGCGGCAGAGCCTGAAAGGGACGGGGCAAGCTGGGAAAAATTCCGCTGGGCAGGGATTCCAAGGGTCTCGTGTCGGAGCAGTTTCCCGGAAGAGGGCAGGTTCGTTTCATCGCCCGTCTCTCGATAGAAGGGCACGTAGATGGTCCGGTCCTTCTGGAGGTGTCCGGCGAAGAGGGGACCCTGCAGTGAGGGGTAGGGCTCGCCGAGGGTAAAGATGCAGAGGACGTGGCCGGCGGCGATTGCGTAGGCGACGAGCAGTAGTCGACCTCGTCGAATTCCTGATGGCGATTCCACGTCGCAGTGAACCGCGTGGATGGATGGATCGTCAACGCATTCCCCGTATTCCCATGGGACGGAGGTTACCGTGGCGGGAGGTCCGTGGACTCGTCTGAAGCATTTTCCCCGGCGATGCCGAGGAGAATCCGGGCCTCTTGGAGGGGGCGGGCTTCGGCCCATTGGCGGGCCTGCTGGCGCATTTTGTTGATCGCTTCACGGTGCCCGTTCCTCGCTTCGTCGCTGTCGTCCTCAAAGGGGGCCTCGGGCCAGTCCCAGTTGTCGGTGCGGAAGGAGGGGATCGGGATGATGCGCTCATGGTGTCCGCTGTTGACAGCGTTACCGAGCGGGTTGCGTGCCCAGGCGTAACGGACCGCGACCGGTTTGGGGACGAGGGGGCTCCAGACCTTCAGCCTGCGTTCATCTTTCTGCTCGCGTCCACGGTCGTCCTTGCCTTTGACCACGAACTCGGCGTGGGCGGGCACGAAGTGACGATCCTCGCCCGCGATGGCGAATCCCTCGAAGGGTCGGCCATCGTGGACCCGCACCATGCCGTTAAAACTGAGGATCATGTGGCCGGCCCCGGCCTCGGACTGCTCCAGGGTAGTGGGTTTCCAGCGGAGTTGCGATTGGCCGTAGTGGGTAGCCAGGGCCCAGCGTGCCATCCGCTCACCGTGCAGGACCTTTTTGTGAGGGTGGTACCAGGGAACCTGCTGGTCGTAGGCGGGCATGAAGCAGACATGCTCCAGCTCCCGGGCGGCTCCGGACTGTCCCTCGCGGATGAAAGGGGCGGCATCGACCATGCGGATCTCGAAGTTCTCGCGGGTTTGTGGCTGTCCGCCCGGGGTGAGTCCGATGATGCCAAAGGGCATATCCTGGTCGCGAAAGGCTCGTCGCCAGTCGCGGATCATGGATTGCATGACCTTGGCGTAGAGGCGGGGTCGCGCGTTACCGAGGGCGTTGTTGTAGCCCTGATTGAAGATGGCGCCCTTGATGCTGGCATTGCTGAAGGAAGAGAGCATTCCGTTGAAGGCGGCACCGGGATTGTTACGATCGGTGGCGGGGTCCTGGTCCGGTTCCGTGGGCTTCGGATTGGGCTTCTCACCGCGGGTCACCCGGCGTTCGCTGTCCTTTTCCCAGCGTTCGATACGTGCCTTCAGGCTGGCTTCCGCATCATAGGCCGCAATCTTGCCATCCCATTCGTCGGTGAGCCCCTTCGCTTCCGGGATGGTGGCCAGCATGGATCGTGAGGTCCAGGCCTCCGCGGTGGTTCCTCCCCACGAGTTGTCGATCAGGCCGATGGCTACCCCCGAGACGAGGTGGAGGCGCTTGCCGAAGATATAGCCGATGGCACTGAAGCGTTCCACCGCCTTGGGAGTGCACTGGGACCAACTCCCCTTTTGCTCATGGCGGCGCTCCCAGGAGTTGAATTCATTGAGACGGTCCATGTCACGGAAGGCGGAGGGGTTGGCCTCCTGCGGCACGGTGAGGAGGCGGATCATGGGATGGTTGGCGGAAGCCACCTCCATGTCTCCGTGGTAGACGTAGCTGATCACATCCTCCATGTTGCTCTGTCCCCCGCAGACCCAGACGTCTCCGACGAGAATGTTGTCATAGGTGATGGTGCTCTCCCCGCTCCGGATGGTCATGGCCCTGCCCTGGGTGCTGGCGGGCAGGGCTTCCAGTTCCATGAGCCAATGACCCTGGTCATCCGCTTTCACGGTCAGGTCGCGCGTGGAGAATCTCACCTGCACGTTTTCCCCGGGCTGAGCGCTGCCCCACACGCGGATGGGTTTCCCGCGCTGGATGACCATGTGATCGCCGAAGAAGTGAGCGACCGTCAGTTCGGCCCGGGAGAGGCAGGAAAGTGGCAGGAAAAGAAGAGCGAGGGAGAAAGCCAGTTGGCGTGTCATGGAAGAGCTATCGCATGCCCTGCCAGAAAGGGCAATGGTCCGGGGATCGCACGATCCTCCCCGGCACACCAGAAGTCTTGGGGTAATCTCTACACCTCCTCCAGGCGGGAATCTGAGTCGCCGAAGCGGTCGAGCCGGATGTCAAACTTGTCCATCAGACTCAGGAAGAGGCTGCACATCTGGCGGTGGGGTTTGCCGCGGTAGTCAAGAATGCGCCCTCCCTTGAGCTTGCCCGCACCGCCCCCGAGAATGGCGATCGGGAGCTGGGTGGCGTCGTGACTACCGATGAGCATGCTGGAGCACATCATGATGATGGAATTATCGAGGCAGGTGCGCTCGCCCTCCTGGATGGCGTCCAGCTTGTCTGCGATGTAAGCGAACTGCTTGAAGAAGAAGTTGTTGACCTTGAGCCAGTCCTCGGTGTCGCTGTGGGAGAGGAGGTGATGAATCATGTAGTCGACTCCGAGGTTTGGGAAACGCAGCGAGGAGTGGTCGTTGTTGAGCTTCAGGGTGCAGACGCGGGTGGTGTCGGTCTGGAAGGCGAGGACCATGATGTCGCACATGAGCCTCATGTGCTCTCCGATATCCTGGGGAATGCCGTCCGCCGGCCGCGGAATATTGGGCTTGTCGAGGGTGGGTCGCCAGCCCTGCAGTTCACCCCGTTCTCCGGCGCGTTCGATGCGGCGCTCCACCTCACGGACCGAGTTGAGGTACTCGTCGAATTTCTGCTTGTCGCCGGAACTGATCCTGCGTCGCAGGTCCCTGGCATCTTCCAGCACGGCATCGAGCACACTGCGGTCGTTCTCATCCGCGCCGCTCTTGAAGAGCTGGTCGAAGGCGAGGGCCGGGTAGACCTCCAGCGGGGTGGGGGTGGTGGGTGAACTCCATGAAATGTGCGAGCTGTAGAGCATCGAGTAGTTCTTGTGCACCGACGGATTGGCCTTTTCGCAGCCGAGGACCAGGCTGGGCACCCTGGAGGTGCGGCCGTAGCTCTGGGCGATGACCTGGTCGAAGCTGGTGCCGGATCTGATTCCGCCACCCGGGGCCAGGGGTGCACCCGAGAGCAGGTTGCCCGTCATGGAACTGTGGATGTTCCCCTTGAGGGCTTCCGCGTTGAAGAGTCCGCGAACGAAGAGGAGTTTTTCGCGGTGGGGAGTGAGGGGTTCGAGGACTCGCCCCAGCTTCATGTCCTTACCCTCACCCTCCGCGCGGTATTCGACCTTGTGGAATCCGTTTCCGGCGAAGAGGACACCCATGCGAAGTGGGGCATCGGCACCGGGTGTCTTTGGCTTGGACGCATCGGCGAAGGCTGGGAGCGATTCGAGCCAGGGAAGTGCCATTGTCACGCCGAGGCCACGGAGCACGGTGCGGCGGGAGAGATACGGAGAGCTCATCGCTTCAATCTAGCAGAGATGCGGCGGGTGGAAATACAAAATCAAGGGTGATCGATACCCCGGATCTGACGGAATTGCGGGCTGAGAACGATGGCCTCCACCACGATCCCGATCCGGTAGTCGTTGTGGGGCAGGGATTCCATGATCTCGTCGAGGAGGGGTTTGTCGGAGAGTTGGACCGCGCGCCCGAGGGCGTAGCCGAGGAGCTTCTGACAGAAGTGGCGAACAAAGGTATTGCCGCGTTTCTCCAGGAGGTAGCTGCGCAGGCCGTCGAGACCACGGATGGCTGTTCCGTCGGGGAGCGTGGCGGAGGTGTCCCGCCCCTTCCGGAAGCGGCCAATGGTGTCGAAGGATTCGAGGGCGAAACCGTAGGGATCGATGCGGTCGTGACACTTGGCACAGGCAGGATCAGAACTGTGTGGCTGGATCAGGGCGCGGACAGAGAGACCTACGGGGACCTGGTCAGGGAGGGTGGGGACATCCTTGGGGGGCTTGGGTAACTTTTCGCCGAGGAGGATTTCCGAGATCCAGTTGCCCCGCAGAATGGGGCTGGTACGCGAGGCGCCCGATTGCTTGGCGAGGGTGGTCGCGAAACCAAGAAGGCCACCTCTTCCGTGTTGCCTGAGACCGTCGATGCGTTGCCAGTCTTTCTCGGGCGCAGGCAGATCATAGAACTTTGCCAACTCGGCGTCAGCGAAGGTGTGATCGGCATCGAGCAGGGAGAGGATCGAGCGGTCGTTACGGAAGAAGTCCGTGAAGAATCGGATCGATTCCTCGTAGATGCTGCCGCGCAGTTCTGCGAATTCCGGATAGAGTTTCTCGTTCTTCTCGTCGTGCTGGTCGAAATCCCGGACGTGCAACCACTGGCACGCAAACTCGGTTGCGAGACGCCGTGCCCGTTCATTCCGAAGAAGCCGTCGCGCATGGGTCTGGAGAGTTTGCGGGTTGGTGAGGGACCCTGCTGCGGAGGCCTCTCTGAGAGCGGAGTCCGGGGCAGAGGAGGTCAGGAAGTAGGAGAGGCGGGTCGCGAGTTCCCAGTTTGAGACGGTCCCCGGCCGGTCCCCGGCGGCCGGTTCCTCGGCTTTGTAAAGGAAGGCGGGGGAGGTAAAGACCCGCGTGAGGGTGAGCCGGATGGCCGGATCGTGATCGATCTTGCCGGCGCGCAGGTTCCTGTAGAGGGTGCGGAGACTCTCCCTTTCGGTACCGGTCAATGGCCGGCGCCAGGCTCGCCGAGCAAGCTCGAGGATCGCCTCGAGGTGAACCGGTTCGGTGTCGAGCAGCAGTTGCTGAAATTTCGCTGCACGCTCCTCGGTCGGCGCGCGGTGGGGTTTCCAGGCGACGACCAGGTCCGGGCGGTCCTGGGTGGCAAACTCACAGATCTGGTTGAAGGCGACGAGATACTCCCGGGGTTCGCGAGCCACGAAGTAGAGCTGGTCCCACAGGCGGTCGAGCGCGGTGGTTTCGACCTCATCGAGCATGAGGCGTTGCAGGTGGTCGTCCTCGCGGTGCCAGAGCACGAGCGTCACGACTTCATCGACGGGCACGATGCGTTCGTAGCAGAGAGTCAGTGGCAAGAGGGCCCGGAATGCATCAAAGGCCGCCACCAGCCTGGCACGGGCCTCGCTTCCCTCCGCGGCAAGGACCGGCGAGGCGGGGGACAGGTTGGATCCCACCGCCGGGGACGCTCCGGTCGAGACTCCGAGTTGGACGCTGCCGCTCCGACCGGCAAGCGTTCCGGTGACGACAAATTCGCGTCCGCGGGCGAGAGTGGCCGGGATACGAAACTTCATCATGGCCGGCGAAGTGGCGATCAGGTCGAGGGGATCGATCTTGGCTCCATCGTCTACCGGATGGACTCCGAAGCGCGGATCCGGTTCAAGGTTGTCGAGCAGCGGGAGGAGGTTCCGGGCGGAAGCAAGGGATCGCAACTGAGCCAGCATCGCCTCATCGGGGGACCCCGCCTCCGCTTTCGCTTGTCCGGAAGCAAGGGCCTGCACTTCTCCTGCGAGCTTCTTCCGCATCCGGGGACCGGTAGCTTCGATCCACTTTGCGAGGAGCGACCCTTTGGGGACTCCGCTGCCTGCCCCCGGTTTCCGATCGAGAGATTCCATCTCACCCTTGTAGAAGTGCCACACTCCCTGGTTGCCGTGGAGATCGGCGTGCGGGTTGGCAGCGAGGATGTTGCCGGAAACATCTCCGGCCAGATCCCAGATCCGTTTTTTCCCGGTCGTTTCGGCGAGAGTGAGATCAATGGCGGTGAGATCGCAGGCATGGCTCCCCTCGCGCGGTCCGACGATGCAAGAGATGAGTTCGCCCTGGTTGACCCAGATGGTCCGGGCGGGCATTCCGGCTGATCCCCCGGCGGGGAAATCCCCGGACCAGAACGTTGAAACGCCGCTACTGGTGCGGTGCTGAAGATACCACTCCACCCCGTTGCCACACTCGGGGTGAGCGTCACTGAGGCGCGCCCTGATTTCAAACTCACCGTTGACCGGGCTCTGCCATCCCACCGCGGTGAAGAGGGTGGGGGATGGGTGGCAGATGACACCATGCGGTCGCGCGATTCCCGGGATACGAACCTCTTGGTCGGAAGAATTCGCGCCGATGGAAGGCGTCTCGTGAGTGCCCCATCCCTGGATGAACTCATGGTTGTTTCCGCTCTTGAGCATCTTTTCGGTGTAATGGCCGTTCACCACTACCGGGCCGCCCTTGCCGAGCTTGAGGAAACTGAGCCACGCCTGCAGAACCTGCAGGTCGAGCTGGTGCTCGTTGGCGAGTTCCTTGAGGCTGTGATCGGGGTGATCCGCCACCACTGCGGCCGCGCTTAGATAGGCCTCTGTCCGGGAGAGGATCTCGCTGCGGTAATTGTCGAGGCGTTGTTGCAGGCTTGCCACATCGCGCAGGGGAATGTTCGGCTGTCCCGCCATCCGGAGGCGGGGTTTTTTCCAGAGCACGTGGTCGCCATCGTCTCCGTCCCCCGCCGTTCCGGCAGCCAGGTAGATGGTGAGGTCTTTTCCGTTACCGGGATCCGTGAGAGCCATTGAGAATTCCTGGCTCGATTGGATTGGTGTTACCGGCTCCAGCCATCTCGTTGGTCCGCCGGCGCGGCCAATGTGTCCAATACTACTGAATTTCCAGAGGGCCTTCTGCCACGTTCCCACCTCGGCGGTGAGGGTTGCGACCTCGTTGACGGAGGTCTTGCGCCAACGGGCCCGAAGGGGGTCGAGAACCGGCGCCCCGGGTCCATCATTCCCGGCGAGGGAATCTTCCAGCAGGGCGAGATACTTCGGGCTGAGCCCGTCCCGTGATCCGCCCAGGGTAGCGGCAAGGTATCGTTCGATGGGGAGGAGACCGCCCTGATTGGTGTTGAACTTGATGCCCTGCAGATTCACCGGGGCGCCTTTGCCCTGGATGGTGTAATTGCGGTAGATTTCCTGGATGCGAGCCATCAGTTCGTTGGTCTTGTCGCGTTGCGTGGTGAATGCGGAGAAGCCGATTCCATCCGGCAGCAACACCGCGTGCGCTGCGATTTCCTTAGCGGCGGCCAGATACTTCTCGACCAGCGAAGGTGACATCACGAGTGCCTCGCCAGTATTCGTGAATCCCTCTCCGGCCGCACTGTCGACCGGAAACTCCCGGGCGGGATCGAGCGAGGAGACACCGGTGAGATCCCGCACCGTGTAGGTGTACTCGGAATTGCTCAGACGGCGGAGGAGAACGGGACCGGGATCTCCCGCCTGGGCGAGGGCTTCGGTGTCGAGGTAGCGCTTTGCCCACCCGATCAGGACGGCGCGTTCCGCCTCGCTCGGCGGTTTGCGGTTTTTCTTTTTCGGAGGCATTTCTCCGTTCTCGAGCTGGGCTACGACGTGTTGCCATGTCTTGATGTTCTTCCTCACTTCGGCAAGACCCGTGAAGCGTTCGAGATCGAGTTCACCCTTGCTTGAGGCCTCGTCGTGGCAGTCGAGGCAATAACGACTCAGGAGTGGGAGGATAGTGGAGTGGTATTCTTTTCCAAGGGTGGCAAAGTCCTCAGGAGGAGCCGACCAGGCGAGGCCCAGTCCCATGGCTGGGGCGGCAAGGAGGCCGGAAATAAAACGCTTCATCTTATCGGGTTACATCTGGGGGACTCAGCGTTGGGCAGTTGAAGACAAACGATCATTACCGTCAAGGTCGCGCTTGGATCGAATCAACGGACATATTATGAGTAGCCTGTGCGGATGCTTGGCGCGGTGCAGGATCGACAAGGTGAGGGACAGCGGTTCGTTGTTCCGTTCCTTCTCCTTCGGGTGTGTTGGGGGATGGTCCTGCTTCTGTCGGCCCTGACTCCGGCCGAGGCGGCGGGCAGGCGCGGGTTGATCCTGCGCCTGGACTCTTCCACAGGCCGGAGCGATGCCCGGGCGGTTCGTTTGGTAGCGCTCCATGTTCCCGTCGGCCAGAGCGTTTCACCCTTCCTCCAGGCCGGAGCGTTTATCGCCAGGTGGGAAGGCAAGCTGGTTCTCGAGAAACGGAGCCGGCTGATTTTTCATCTTGAGGGGACAGGTCAGGCCAGGGCTCTCATTGATGGCGAGGTCATGGTTGCGGCCATCGGGACGCCAAGCGAATCCGAGCGTCTCCGGAGTGGGGAGCATGAGTTTGTGGTGGAGTATACGCCGCCGCCGGAGGGTGTTGCCGCCTTGCGGCTTTTCTGGGAAGGGCGCGACTTCGCCCGGGAACCGGTCCCGGCCACTATCTTCACCCACGATCCGGAAGATGCCGCCCTGGAGAAGAAGTGGTCCTTCCGACGGGGTCGTAGCCTGGTGGCCGAAAAGCGCTGCGCATCCTGTCATGACTCCGGTGCCAAGGCGGTGATGCCGGAATTGCTCCTCAAGGCACCCTCGCTGGACGGGATTGGAAATCGCCTGCGGCAGGACTGGCTCACCAGGTGGATCAGTAACCCGAAAGCGTCCCGGTCCTCGGCGCACATGCCGGCGGTCTTCCGGAGAGAAGGCGCGGAGGAGAAGGCCGCGCACATTGCGGCTTACCTCGTTGCCGATTCTTCCGGGCTTCATGCGGGTGTTGCGGCAACTCCGGCGCAGGTCAGGGAGGGCGGACACATCTTTCATCAGCAGGGCTGCATCGCCTGTCATACCCTGGACCAGAAGGGAGACGGAGAGCGCATCGGTCTGGGAGGAGTGGGCACGAAGTTCCGCGAGGGAGCACTGGGAGAGTTCCTGCGGACCCCATCGAGATTTCACGAGGGCACCCGCATGCCGACCTTTCAGTTCAGTGGGGAGGAAGCGTCTGCGGTGGCGGGTTTCCTGCGCTCCCTGGGGGAGGATTCCGGTGCCGGCTCCCTGGATGGAGATGCGGTCAAGGGACAGGTCCTGGCCAGATCGGCCGGGTGCTTCAACTGCCACCGGCGCAAGGGGGAGACCAGGGGCGAAGGAAGCAGGATTGGCCTCTTCGCCCTCAAGTCGGCAGAGTGTTCCGGGGTGCACTACGATTTGTCCGGGGGAGAAAAAGCGGCTCTCTCCGGTTTCCTCTCCCAGGAATCCAACAACGAGTCTCTGGCCCGGTGGGTTCCCGCTGAATTTGCGGAGCGGCAGTACCACGGCTTGCGTTGCAATGCCTGTCACGCGCGGGACGGGGAGGAGACCCTGTGGGACAAGTTCGCGGAGGAGGTCTCCCATCTTAAGCCGTCCGAGCGTGCAGTGGACGAGGAAAAGCCCGCCATTCTGACCGGTCCCCCGCCGCTTAATCACCTCGGGGTGAAGCTGCGTCCGGGCTGGCGGACGAAACTGTTCGCGGGGGAGATCCAGCCCAAGGTGCGCAAGTGGCTTCCAGCCCGCATGCCTGCCTTTCCCGCCCGGGCGCGCCATTTGTCCATTGGTTTCAGCCACGCGGCGGGTTTTTCCGCAGAAGAGAATAAGCAGGGCACCCTCGATCCCGCCAGGCTCAAGGTGGGCGAGGCCATGACGGGGCTGGAAGGTGGATTGAGCTGCGGAACGTGCCACGGGATAGCGGAGAAACCGGCCATTGCGGTCTTTGAGGGTGAAGGGCCGAACCTGCGTGCTGCCGGGGCGCGACTCACCCGCGAGTACTTCCACCTCTGGATGAATGATCCGCCCCGGGCCTGGCCCGGCACGATCATGCCCAAGTATGCGCTCGACGGCAAAACGCCTCTCACTCAGTTCTACGACGGTGATTCCCACAAGCAGTTCGAGGCCGTTTACGAATATCTGCAATCCCTTTCCAGAAAGTAAGACCATGAAGAACATCCTCTCCACTCTCACCCTTGCCCTTTTGACTCTCCCTCTCCCGGCTGCCCCGGGCCTCATCGGGGAATACTTCAAACTGGAGGACAAGCTGGGGGACGAATTCGAAGTGCCGGTGGGCCTGAATCCGTGGTTCGTGCGGATCGACAAGACAGTGAGTTTTGCACAGAGCAGGGGTGAGTTCCACGGATCGAAGCTGGCCGAGAACTTCATGGTGCGCTGGAGCGGTGCGATCACGGTCCCCAAGGCAGGGAGCTACCTCTTTGCCCTCAACTCAAAGGACGGTTCCCGGCTCCATGTCGGTGACAAGCTTGTGGTCGACAACTGGGGGCCGCATCCCATGAAGCAGCAGAGCGGCACAGTGCAGTTGCGGGCCGGGGCCCATCCCGTCAGGCTCGTGTATCACAATACGGACGTGGGAGGAGGTTGCCTGTTGAAATGGATGTCCCCGGCCGGGAAGCTCCAGACCGTGCCTGCCTCGGTGCTCTTTCACGACGCAGGGAAGCTGAGCGGTATCAAGTGGGACCAGGAGGTCTTCGCGGGGGCGGTTGGCCCGAACACCCCTCCGGCCAAGCCGGTGTCGGGATCGCTGCCGCGGAAGTTCGGCAACTTCGTGGGAACCGCGCTGCGGGTCGGCAAGGATCCCAGGGGAGACAACGTGGCCTTCCGGGTCCAGGTCATCCGGCTCGATGCCCAGGGAGCGGCCTGCGTGGCTTTTGATGCGGACACCATGCGAATGGCGGCGGGCTGGACGCAGGGCGGGCTGAAGCTGGAGGGTCTCCCCTTCACGGGAGGGCACGGAGCGTTCCCCTCCCACAACGGGGCCAAGGTGTTCACCAACCAGGCTGCGCCGGGCTGGGCCAACGCGCAGGGGAGCCTGGCCGAACCAAGGGTGCCGGAGGACGGCAAGTATCCGCCCCTCGGACCCCTTCCCAAAGCCCAGGCTCACTACAAGGGACTTTATGTGCACGGGGACAAGACCGTTCTGCGCTATACGGTGGGCGCGGATCCGGTTCTGGAACTCCCGGCTCTCGAGAACGGTCTCATCACCCGGACCATCCAAGGCAAGTTCACCCGGCCTGCGGTGATGGTGCTGGCTGATGAAAAGGGGGCTTCCGGGCTCCAGATCGTGGGAGCCACTTGGAAACCGGGCGTGGTAGACGGCCGCATTGTCCTGAAGATTCCCGTGGGCATGGCGCACTTCAAGGTGATCTACGGGAGTGGGAGCGTGTCGGAGACTCTGGAAGATCTGACCCTGCTCATGAAGGGCGGTCCCGCCCGCTGGACCGAGACCGTGACCACCGCCGGGCAACTGGCCAAGGACGATGGGAAGGCTGCCTACGTTCTCGACCGGTTGACCGTGCCCTACCAGAACCCCTACGGAATGAAGATGCGCATCGGGGGTTTCGACTTTTTCAGCGATCCCTCCAGGGCGGCGGTGTGCACCTGGGATGGGGATGTCTGGATCGTGAGTGGGATCGATGAGAAGCTGGAGAAACTTACCTGGAAACGAGTCGCCGCCGGCGGGCACGAAACCTTGGGACTCACCATCGTGGACGATGTGATCTACACCGTCGCCGATGACCAGATCACGCGCTACCACGACCTCAACGGCGACGGAGAGACGGATTACTACGAGAACTTCAACAACGACTGGGAACTCACCAGCGGATTTCACGCCTTCTGCTTTGACCTGCAGACCGGGCCGCAGGGTGAGTTTTACTTTGCCTTCGGCAGTCCGGTCCGTGGAGGGGGACGCAGTTTCCAGCGGATGAGTCGTCATCATGGATCGATCCTCCGAGTCTCGAAGGATGGTTCCAGGCTGGACCGCTACGCCACCGGGTTGCGGGCCCCGAACGGAATCGGAGTGAGCCCCACCGGCCAGATCACCAGTGGCGACAACGAGGGGACCTTCGTCCCGCGCTGTCCCCTGCATTGGATCGAGCCGGGGGAGTTCCTCGGGGTGGTCGATTCCGCTGCCGATTTCGCCACCATGAAGACCACCCCCACGGTGGGACAGCGCCGGGGCAACCGGAAGCAGCACCTCGATCCCAGCGAGGCGCCCCTGCCCCTGGCGTGGTTGCCCAAGAACGTGGACAACTCCAATGGGGGGCAGGTCTGGATCACGAGTGACAAGTGGGGTCCCTACGAGGGGGAGATGCTCCACTTCAGCTACGGGCAGAGCTCCATCTACATCGTCCTCAAGGAGAAGAAGGGCGGCCTGATGCAGGGCGGGGTGGTCAAGATCCCGGTGCGCCCGACCTCCAGTGCGATGCGTGGCAAGTTCAACCGGAAGGACGGCCAGCTCTACGTGGCGGGCCTCAAGGGATGGCAGAGCAATGCCGGGCGCGAAGGTGGCCTTGACCGGGTGCGTTATACCGGGCGGATGGTGAACATGCCGAGCAGTCTCAAGGTGCGCGATGGTGGGATCGAAATCGGTTTTACCCGGAAGCTGGACAAGGAACTGGCGGAAGACCCGGAGAGCTTCAGCCTCTCGGGATCAGACCTGCGCTGGACTCATGACTACGGCACGGGTGAGTTCCAGGTCGGCCACCGCGGCTCAGCGGGTCCACCGAAGGGGCGCACCAAGTTCCCGGTCAAGTCCGCCAAGCTTCTCCCGGACGGAAAGTCGGTCTTTGTGGAGGTCGAGAATCTGCAACCGGTACACATGATGCAGATCGATCTCGACCTGGAGACTGATGAGGGCGAGGAGATCGTGACCAAGATCTGGAACACGATCCACGTGGCGAAATAAGATCCCGGAGGGGGATAGATCAGGGAGCAATCTTTTCGAGGGCCTCGTAACGGGAGACGCCGGGGCTGTTAATGTCCTCGAAGAGGTATTTCCCATCCTCGAGGGTCAATACGACGACGAATACCTCGTCTTCGACAACCCTGATCTTTGCAACGACCTCATTCTCTGCTCTTCCTGCCCTGACCTCCGTGACTTCGGTCACGTCCCCGACGTCCGTCTTGGATTCCTCAAGAAATCTCCGGATGTCCTTATCTCTAATATCCTGATTGTTGGTATTGAGCAGCGGCCGAATGGCAGCGTCATCCCCGGCATGGATGGCCGCGAGAACCTTGTTGGCAGCGGTGATGGCAGGATGCTCGGCAGCGGGGGCAGGCTCGGCTGGGGGGGCGGGAGATGCTTCGGCAGCCTGATTTTCATTCTGGGTTTTCGGAGGCGCTGGGTCCTCCTTGTTCTTCTGGCAGCCGATAGTGAGGCTGAGAACAGTTCCGAGGAGCAGGGATAAGGTGAGATGGCGCATGGCTGGAATTTCGTTACTTCTTGAGCGGTGTGATCCTGATGTTGCGGTAGGCGACCGGTCCGTGATCGCCTTGGAACATGATGGGACCGGTGGCGGCTTCCCGGCCGGTCACGCCGGAGGGGGTGGGGCCCTTCATCTCGACGTTCTCGTGGAGCACCTTGCCATTGAGCCTGACCACGAGGAACTTGGCATTGGTGGTCTTCTTGCCGGCGGCATCAAAGCCGGGGGCAAGGAAATCGATCTCGTACTTCTGCCACTCGCCGGGTTTCTTGCAGGCGTTGGTGCGCGGGGGCTGGGCCCCGTAGATCGCTCCCATGTCACCGCCTCCCAGTTTCTCCTTCCCGTAGCTGTCGAGGACCTGAACCTCGTATTCGCCCATCACGTAGATCCCCGAGTTGGCCCCCTTGGCGACCAGCACTTCCAGTTCGATCCGGCAGCTGCCCCACTTCTGGTCCGAATAGATGTCGATACTCTGGCCATGGCCGGTGACCACGTTGACCATCGCTCCGCCCGTTCCACTGGCCTTGAGAGCCTTGGGATTTCCGGCGGCCAGTTGCGGGGTGCCCGTCACCCACTTCGGTTGGAGGGTTCCCTTTTTCTTGTAGGACCATCCCTGGAGGTTTTTTCCGTTGAAAGGCCCGTCAGCAAGGGCCGGCCCGGGGAGGAGGCCCAGGGTGAAGGAGAGGCTGCAGAAGGCAGTGGCGAGTGTTTTCATGATGATTCTGGTGTTGCTTGTGCCGGAAATCTCCCTGGCCTGCAATGGGAAAGGCCTTGTTCCATTCATCCGAAACGGTGACGGATAAATGCATTTTCTGACGTTTTTCGTTCTTTCAGGTTCGGTGCCAACGTAATGTAGCAGAATGACTAGGAGATCCGTGATCGGTCATCTTTGCTGGGCGGGGTTCGCGGCGGTTGCTTTTGGCATGGGAGCCATGCTTGATCGAGATGATGCGGCCGGCGCCCAGGAAGCAAAGAATGCGGTGCCCAAGAGTGGGGTGTCGGTGGACAGGGTCGGCAGTGGCGGGCGGGCGAACTCGCGTGGTAATCTAGGGACTCGCAAGGCATCCGGTTCTGATTCCGGGAGCGGGCCAGGGGTGGGCCAGTGGGCGCCGTTATTGACCGAGGAGCAGATCGCAGCCGTCGCCAAGGAGGCTTTCCGGAATGGGAATCCCCTCGTGCGTCGGAGGGCCTTTGACCGGCTGCTTGAGAATCTTACCGCTGATAACGCCAAGGACCTGCTTGGGCACCTCAAGGAGAACCGGGTGGGCGGTGATCAATGGCGGGACTTTCATTACGCCTGGGGGACGATCGACGGCAAGGCTGCCGTGGAGCATGCGGCCAAGTCAGAAGACCGTGATTTATCCTATACGATGGCGGGTTGGGCCTCCACATACCCGGAGGCCGCCATCGCTCATCTCAACAACCTGCCCGAAGAGGACAGGCGCTACTACCATCACCTGCAGGAGGCCCTGGTCAGCGGCATGGCTGACAGCGATACTGCCCGGGCGACCGATTACGTGTTGCAACTGGCCAACGAGGGGAATGACCGGGCCAGTCATCTCTTTGGAGTCGTGACGAGGGAGGTTGTCAGCAGTGTCGGGATTGACGAGGCAGCCCAGTGGTCCCAGAGCCTGCCCGACGGGGACCTGAAGGGCGCGGCTCTCGACACCGTGGCGCACAGGTTTACGAACCGGGACCCGGAAGCCGCCGCGCAGTGGGTTGAGCAGTTTGTCGGCCAGAGCTTTGCGGACCGAGCTATCGAGGAAGTGGGTGACGAGTGGGCGGAGCGGGATCCGGCCTCGGCGGTCAACTGGCTGGAAACCCTTGCCGAGGGACGGGGGCAGAACATGGGACTGCACTCGGCTTTTGGCGAATGGGCCCAGCGGGATCCGGTAGCGGCTGGGGAGCGTATCACCGCGATGCCCCGTTCTCCCCAGCGCGATGCGGCCATCAGCGGGTTTTCCCGGAGGGTCTCCTATAGCGATCCGGGTGCTGCCATCGAGTGGGCCAACAGTATTGCGGAGGAAAGTTCGCGGGTCAGCGCGCTCACCCATGCCGGGCAGCAACTTTTCCGGCGTGACCGGTCTGCGGCAGAGGCTTGGGTGGGCTCCAGTGGACTTCCCCCGGAGGCGCAGCGGGCAGTTCTCAGGCCACCCGAGCGGCGGAGGTAGGCGCGTTGAGCGCTCCCGCGTTTCTTTTTCACTTGCGCCATGGGGGCGAGTTGGGAGGATTTTGATTCGGGGTGAAGCTTGGAATCGTCCATGACTGAACTGACGAGGACGGGATGAAGCCCGATAAGGCCCCGTTCATGTCCACGACTTCCATGCCACCATCCTGCACCTCATGGGAATCGATCACGAGAAGCTCACCTACCGGCATTCCGGCCCTGATTATCGGCTGACCGATGTTTACGGGGAGGTAGTGGAAGGGGTGCTGGCCTGACACGGAAGGATCAATCCCGCCAGTAGGTTGATTCCTTCCCGACCCGGTAGGCGATGTTCATCTTCGGGGTTTCCACCTTCACCCCGCCCCGGTGCAGGGAGTTCACTCCTGCGATGACCATGCCGGAGGTGAGGAGGGTGCGTTCGGCAGGGTAGGGAACCTTTCCGGTCAGCACGCAGTCCTCGATGTGGCGGCAGAGAGGATGAAAGAAGTCGGCGGTGGAGGATCCGTGGGTGGGCATGGGAAGATACATCTGGGTGGAGACGACTTCGTTGTTGTCGGCCCGGAGTCCGGCGTAGTTGAAATCCTGGATGCCGACCAGGAGCATGGTGGTGCGGAAGCCGTCGAGATGTTCGATGAGGTAGCCGGTGGCATTCGCGAACTTTTCCCGGATCCACCCGAAGTCGATGCGGCCGGAGTAGTAGCCGGTCTCCACCGGCAGGTTGTGGCTCCGGGTGAGGGCGGAGCGGATGAGGCGTCGGGTGTCCTGCCGCTCCGGGCGGGAGAGCGCTTCCCAGAGTTTCCCGTTACGCAGGGCGTGGACGCTCTTGATTCCTGCTTCGCCCCCCTTGCGGCGTTCGGACATGCACTGGGCGGTCTCCAGGGCGTGAATGTCATAGCTGTCCACCCCTCCGTAGGCCACGCACACACTTTCCTTGAGAGGAACACCATGGGGCATGTCGAGAGAGGGCAGGCGACGGGTGACCGGGAGCGAGGAGCCGGCAAAGAAGGGGAAGTTGAGCCGTTTGGAATCCTCCACCATTTCCACGCACTCCTTCCAGTCGGTGGAGAGGTGCTTGTCATTGAATACGGGGACGCTGCGCCCGGATGTCTCAAACACCTTCACGCATTTCTTGAACCATTCGTATCGCGGGTAGAGTTTCTGGCCTTTCTTATTGCTGGGATAGTCACCGTGCTCCGCGATGATGACCACGCCGTCGACGGCGAGCTTGCCCGTGCCGAGGGTCAGGGCCTCCTCGATGCCGGGGTAGAGTTTCAGCCCGTATTTTTTCACGCGCTGCCGGGCGAGGTCAGTCTGGTCGGGGAACTGGTCAATAAAGACGGAGGCAATTTCAAGGCGGGGTTCCTGCCAGGCGCCACGCCAGCCGTAGCCCAGGGCGAGGCGATCAAGGAAATGCTGGGAGTGGGAATGGGTCCGCACCACCGAGCCAAGGAAGGCGATCTTCTTGCGGGTTGTTCCCGAACCAGCGGAAGCGTTGTCCTGTGCTGTGAGGAGGGAAGGAATGACAAGGGAACTGCCGACAGCAGAGAGGCGGGTGAGGAAGGTACGGCGGTCAGGATGCATGAGTTTCTTTTCCGAAGGGTTAGCGTTTCTGGCAGACCGCGAAAAGGAGGATTTGTGGTAGGAACCCCAGGTGACGCAGGTCCCAGTGACAAGGCATTGAGGGTGACAGGGAGCGTGCAAATTGTCCCTTCCCGGGATGAATTTCGTTTCGCAGTCCCTCCCGCAATGTCTAGCATCCACCGATGAATCTCTATCGTAACTGTCTTCTCGTGCTTGCTCTTTTTCTCACGGCGTCCGGGCAGCGGGTGGAGGGACAGGACAAGGGGCACGCGGAGCCGAGGTGCAGGGTGGTTCCCCTGCCCGGGCATCGCACCGCTTTTGAGTTCGGCGGCAAGGAGGTTCTGGTCTGGCATTACGGGAAGGAGTATCCGCGCCCCTTCTTTTATCCTCTCCGAAGTCGGGAGGGGACCGTGCTGACACGGATGGGACATCCCGGTGCTCCTGATCATGATCATCATCGCTCAGTCTGGTTCGCTCACCACAAGGTGGCGGGGGTGAATTTCTGGGGCGATGAGGGCACCAATCTCGGACGTGTCAGGCAGAAGCAGTGGCTGGCCTATGAGGATGGGGATAGTGAGGCGGTGATGGCGGTGCTGCTGGGCTGGGTTGATGGAGAGGGACGCGAGCTGATGGAACAGGAAGTGGTGGCCGCCTGGCGTCCCGGTGGGAAATCCGGTCACGAACTTGAACTGCAACTGACTTTCCGGCCCAGGGGCGAGTTGCTGGAATTGCAGAAGACCAATTTTGGATTTCTGGCGGTGCGGATGGCGAAGGAACTATCGGGCCACTTCGGAAAGGGAGAAATCCGGGACAGCGCTGGACGCAAGGGTGAGAACGAGATCTTTGCCAAAAGTGCGGCGTGGATGGATTACTCCGGGCCGACTGAGGCAGTTCCCGATGGGCGCGAAGGAGTGACCTGCTTTGATCACCCGGCCAATCCGAATTACCCCACCCACTGGCATGTGCGGGAAGATGGCTGGATGGGGGCAGCCTGCTGCCTTGTCGAGGGCAGGATCCTGAAGAAGGAAGAACCGCTCGTGCTTCGCTATTTGTTGCTGGCGCATGCCGGGAAGAACGGAAGCAGGGAGTTCGATGCCGTCGCGCAGGAGTTCGGCGGGCGTCCCGCCTTCACGGTGCGAAAGTCGACCCGGCCGCATCGGCAGTTTGAGGTGCTCCGGAAACAGCTTCCGCGGAATTAGTGGGATCGTGCCGTCTCCGGTGATGCAAAATCTTCCCAATCGGGCCGATTTGGTGTTCAACTCGACTTCCGCGTCGTAATGTGACCGCTACAGGAAGGGCCACCAATCACAACCAATAGCGACGAACCACGACGACCAATGAATTCGAACAATCCGACTCGCAGGACTTTTATTGGCGGTGCCTCTGCAACCGCTGCTGGACTTGGGACCTTTACGAGCGTGCAGGCCCAGGGCGGGGGAGCCAATGACAAGCTGGTGGTGGCCGTGATGGGAATGGGACGGGGGGGGGCCCTGGCCCAGAGCTTTCATGGGCAGGACAACGTGGAGGTAGCGATGGTGTGTGATGTGGACAAGAAACGCTCCGACGCCGCGGCCAGAAACCTGGGTCCCGGGGTAAAGTCAGTGACCGACTTCCGCCGCATCCTCGACCGGAAGGATATCGACATCCTCGTCATTGCCACCTGCAACCACTGGCACGCGCCTGCGGCCGTCCTGGGGTGCGAGGCTGGCAAGCACATCTACGTGGAGAAACCCTGTTCGCACAACCCCTACGAAGGCGAACTGCTGGTGCAATCTTCCCGGAAGTACAAGCGCCTCGTGCAACACGGGACTCAGCGCCGGTCCTGGCCCAAGATCGTGGAGGGGATTCGCAAGCTCCGGGAAGAGAAGGTGATTGGCCGCGTCTACCGGGCTGACTGTTTCTATACCAACCGCCGGGGTTCTATCGGAAGGGGCAAGGCGGTAGCTCCTCCCGCTCACATTGATTACGACCTCTGGCAGGGGCCCGCTCCCCGGCGCCCCTACAAGGACAACATGCTGCACTACAACTGGCACTGGCACTGGCACTGGGGCAATGGCGAACTGGGCAACAATGGCGTGCACTTTCTTGATGTGGCGCGCTGGGGGATGGGTGTCGACTATCCCACCCGCGTGAACTATGCGGGCGGACGCTACCGCTACGACGATGACCAGGAGACCCCCGATACGAGCGATGTGACCCTTGAGTTTGGAGAGAAGGGACAGATCAGTTGGCGGGCCACCAGTTGCTCGCCATTCCAGCCGGCGGAGAGTGGCACCTTCGTGACCTTCACGGGGGAGAACGGCAGCATGGTGATCCGGAACCAAGGCTATGTCCTTTACGACGGATCAGGCAAGGAAGTGGCACGGGAAGACGGCCCCGGTGGCAATGATGTGCATACCGGGAACCTGGTCGCTGCCATCCGCAACGGAGCGTCCCTGGCTTGTGATGCTGAAACGGCCCATGTGAGCGCCCTGCTGTGCCACCTGGGCAATATTTCCCACCGGGTGGACCGGCTCATGAAATGTGATCCGAGGGCGGGAGGCCAGATCCTGGGAGATCAGGAGGCGATGGGTTACTGGAAACGGGAATATGAACCCGGTTGGGAACCGAAGGTGTAGGACGAGCCGTTTGAACTGAGGCCGCAATCAGATCCTGTCGCGCTGCTGCCGTTCCGCTTCACGGCGATAGGCCTCCTGAGCTCTGGCATCCACTTTTGCATTCACTGAGTAGAAGATAAATCCGAGCGCATGGCGGGTGCGCGATGGCGAGGAGTTTCCGTCGGCGCGGTGAATGGTAAGGGCGTGGTGGGCAAGAAGATCGCCCGGAGAGGCGGGCATGGCCTCTTCGGCAGAGAGGTCTGCAGCGCTGCCAAAGTCGGTCATGCCCTGGGAGAATCCCAGGGTTCCAGTTGGCCCGTGGGGACGCAGGCCGTTCTTGTGCGAAGCCCGGACATAGTGAACACAGCCGTTCTCTTCATCCACTTTCTCCAGGGCCAGCCACATGGTGAGAGCTTCGGGGGGATCGAGTTTGAAATAGTAGCCGTCCTGGTGAGGTGGGGTGGGGTGGCTCACGCCGGGAGGCTTGTTGAAGAACTGCATGTTCTGGGGAATCACTTCCGTGCCGAGGAGTTCCTCTGCAAGGGCTCGCGGCTTGCCGTTCATTAATTCTCCGAACCACGGGTTGTGTTCGTGAAGACGTTGGATCTGCTTGAGGGTGGAGCGCTCCTCCTTATTCTCATAGAACACGTGTTCCCGCGGAAGATTCGGAACTTCCCTTTCGATGAACTGGTTGAGTTCCCGTAAACAGGCGGCGACCTCGTCTGCGTTGAGGAATCCTGGGACGGCAAGAAAGCCGTCAGCCAGGAAGCGTTGGCGGACACTCGACGGGTTCATTTCCTAAACAGTTCTCCAGGATCGGTGGGCAGACAGTCTCCAGTGAAATCCTGAATGTTACAAGTTTGGGAGTTACCCCGGTGGCGCGGAAAACAATTCGACCAGGTAGCCGTCGGGGTCGTGGATGTAGACCTGCCGGAATCCGTCAGGCCGGGACCGGGGGCCCGCCGCGATGGGGATACCGGCGGCCTGAAGCTGGTCGACCGCGACCGCGCAGTCGTCGAGTTCAAAGGCCATGTGATGACCACGGGCGGGCATCGTTCCGGTGAAGCCGGCGGGTCCGGCGGCCCCCGCCTCGTCGCTCTCGAAGATGACATGGATCTGGGTTTTGCCAGCCTGGAACCAGAGCCCGGGGAAGGGAAAGTCAGGACGGGGGACGGATCTCATTCCCAGGATCTCCTCGTAGAAGTGCCGACTGGCCTCCAGGTCCCGGGCGATCACCGCGACGTGATCTATGGCACGAACAGAAAGGAGCGAAGCATCTGACATGTGCAGATGATGGAGAATCAATCTCCCGGGAGGAAAGGCAATTCGTGTAGTCTCAAGCCATCGCCTCAGGCATTGTGTGCCTGTCTCTTCGCGTCCGTGGCGAATGAGGTTCATCGGAGGGTTCGGCTCCCGGATTGAGAGCGCCGAAATTCGTCTTGCCTTTCGAAGACCCGGTGGCATTTTCGCCGCATCCTGAACGGAACGCGACCCGTTCGTCTAGTGGTTAGGACTCCGCCCTTTCACGGCGGCAACACGGGTTCGAGTCCCGTACGGGTCGCCATTCTTCCCTTGGTTCGAACTTTCGAACCCCGCACGAGCCGCCCAGGCGCCCGGAATCCCCCGGTTCCAAAGCGTTTGCGGACCAGCCCCTCCGAGGGCGTTCACAAGTACTCTTTGCTCTGGGTCACTGAAAGGGAATCTGTTTTTCGTCAAGGCACCGGAACGGGCCGGCAGGCTGGCGTGAGTGGGGGTCTGAGATTCGACTCGCTCATCGTTAAAAGATCAATTCGGAGTCGGGAGTTCGAGAGCCTTGGCCACATTGCTGACCGCAGTACGGAGCGCGGTCGGACCTGCGGCCAGGAGTTCTCCGCTGCTGCAGAGCACTTCGAAGACGCGTTCGTAGGAAAAGACGTTTCGCCGCAATCCGGCTTCGAGGTGGGCGTGCGCCGCTTTGGCGAGAGCGGCTCCGACATCGAAGTCGGGATCGAGGCGCCTGATCAATCCGTCCATCACGACCGAGCAGCGGATGTACTTGATCACGTCGCGCTGGGGCCAGACGTCCGATTCCTTGGAGAGTTTGAGCCAGTCGAGCATCATGCCCGTGATACTGGCCTCGTCTCCGTCTCCGTACCAGTGCTTGGAGCGCCGCCGAAGGCCGCGGTCCAGTTTCTCGAGATCGGAATCCTCGGTAAGGATCGAAACGCGGACAAATGCCTTCAACATCTGTTCGATGTTGCCCTGGGCGTAGGCGAGGGTCAGACTGATGAGGTTGCTTCGGGAATAATCGCTGAGGATGCCGGTGATGCCGAAATCGATGTAGCCGACCACGCTGTCGGGCAGGATCATGAGATTACCGGGGTGGAGGTCGGCGTGGAAAAGGCCGCAATTGAAGGCTCCTCCCAGGAAGTTCTCCACAATATGAGTGCAGAAGGCGCTGCTGGAGTAGCCGGGCGGGAGGAGGGCATCGAAATCAGGGCCCGCTTCCTCGCGCTTGCGGAAGAAATCGATCACCGTGATGCCTTCGAGGAATTCGATCACGAGGATGCGGCGAGTCGTGAAGTCCCAGAACACCTCGGGAACCTTCTCGTAGAACTCTCCGCGCGCGTTGTCGCGGACCTTCTGCGTGTAGCGCGCTTCGTATCGGAAATCGAGTTCCTCGCAGGACCAGCGAATGAACTCGGACATCGGTTCAAGAAGCCAGTAGAACGGACGAAAGGAGAACGTCCGAATGACGCGGACCGCAAAGGAGGCCACGCGCACATCAGAGGTGACGAGGGATTCGGCCTTGGGGCGTTGCACCTTGAGAGCCATCTTGCGTCCCTCCAGCGTCGCGACATACACCTGGCCGATGGAAGCGGTGGCAAGCGGTTCGCGCGAGACGTCGTCAAAGACATCCACCAGCTCGCGCTTCGTTTCTTCCCGGAAGATCCGCTCCGCGGTCTCAAAATCGAACGGGGGAATGCGATCGAGCAGGTCGAAGAGTTCGTCGCAGTAATCGATCGGGATCAAGTCCGGCTGGAGAGCCATCATCTGCCCGAGCTTGAGAAAGCTCCCGCCGATCGATTCGAAGAACTCGCGCAGACGGACGGGCCGGGTGGGCGGGGGTGTCTTGCCGAAGCGGCGCCGGACCGAGTCCGCGACAAAGATGATGAAGAGGTATTTGAGGGCGTAGAAGATGAGCTCGAAGAGGCGAACGGCCAGCGCTCCGTTGTGCCGCGCCTTGATTTTCAGGCGTTTCAGTTGGTAGCGAACGGACGAACTCACGGGGTACGAACTCGAGAGATTTTTCCAGGCATCTTTACGGGCTCACCGGATGGACGGGCGCCGGTCATGACGTCGTCGTAGAACGAAGGATTGAATCGGATTCCGAAAAATCAAACGCCTCATTCATCCATTGTGCGGCAGAGCTTGCGGATTCCAGTTCCCCTAGCGCCCGTCGCGCGGGACCGAGCACGAAATGATCCCATGCTTGGCGCGATCTTGCCGGGATGGAGTCAAACTCCAGGAGCCGGGTGATCATCGCTGTGCCGGGAGTGGTTTCCTGTCGCATCACAAGCGCTGCGGCAATTCCTCGTTGAAACGCTGAGGGGAGGGGGTGGTTCGCTGCGTGCGGTGTGATGAAGAGATGGAGGAGCACTTCCGGTTGTCGCATGTTGACCATGGAGAACGCCCACGCCTGTCCCGCCAACAGTTCCTCCCGTGAGAGGTCATCGACGCATTCCTGTTCGCACTGCAGAAAGGAGTCCCAGGTCGCACACGGCAGCGCGTTCTGGGCGAGGAAGTAGACTGCCCGGCCCGCTCCATGCCAGTAGAGGTGGCGCAATTCCGGATACCGCGCCTTGAGGACCTCGTCGACGTCTCGTGTGAGCCGGGCGTGGAAGGTGCGGGTGACCAGACCAAGCGGTTCGAGGGTGGCAATCTGGTAACCGGGTCGCGCATTGTTTCTGCAAAGCGTTACGAACTGATCGACGGCTTTCTCCAACTCCGCGCGGGAAACCTGGCGGGGGAGGTCGTCGAACAGTTGCTTGGCGAAGGACATGCCCAGGCCGGCGTGGAGCATGAGGACGCTCTTGCGGGGAAGGGGGAGATGGCTGCTTTCGTGGAGGAGACCGGTGATGGATGGATCCTTGCGCACCTGGAATCGCCCGAACTCGCGACCCAGTCCCTCGACTGCAAAGAGTGCGGGAAAGTCGTCGCGATCGTAGGCGCGCTCGAGATAGAAACTGAGTGGAAAGGGATCGGGATAGGTGGCGGGGATGCCGAGAGTGTGGCGATTACCGCGGACGAAGAAGTAGACTTCTGCTTTGTTGCGGATCTCGACCACCGTGGCGGCGGTGGCTTGGGGCGAGAGCGAGATGCGCGCTGCATCGGTGGAACGGCGCATGGCCGAGGCCGCGAGATTTTGCATGTGTCCCGTGAGCGTGGGAGAGGAGCCGTTCGGACCGGCGACGCGGCGGGCAGTTTCCATCGCTCGCTCGATGCCCCAGCGGGGCAATTGTCCCAGTCGTCGGGCGGTCTCCTCCAGGAAACTGGGAGCCTCAGGCGGGGCGTCCTCGTTGGCCATGTCGAACATATGCAATAGCGAAACTGAGAGGAAATTCCTTTTTCGTCAAGGCTCCGCAACGGGCCGGCAGGCTGGGGGTCTGGCAATATCCGCCCACACTGCAAAAGGAAGCAGCAGAGCAAAGAGGGTCAGATACGGTTTGTTCATTTCGTCTGGCCTACTGTTTTGCGCCTAGGTCGGTCTTCCGGATTTCGCTGAGCTTGGCGTTTAGTTTTTGCCGGATCTTGGCGAGCGTCTCAGCATATGCGGGGTCATCGATAAGGTTGTTGTATTGCTTGGGGTCTTTCTCCATGTCAAACAGTTCCCCGCTTTTGCCGTAATGGAGATAAGCCCATTTTTTCTCGCGGTAGAGCATGCCCTTGCCGCTGCAGAGGATGGCATCGCGCGCTTGGTGGGTGGGGTCGTCCAGCATCGGTGAGATGTCCTTGCCCTGCAGGTTGTCGGGCACCTTCAAGCCGCACAAATGGGAGACGGTGGGATAGAGGTCGAGCAATTCGGCGAAGGAATGACAGATCGCCGGTTTCTTGCCCGGGACATGGATAATCAAGGGAACTTGGGCTGATTCCGTGTGCACACTCACCTTGGACCACATGTCATGTTCACCCAAGTGATAACCGTGGTCGCTGGTGAAGATCACGATGGTGTCGTCACGCTGACCGCTTTTCTCCAGGGCCTCGAGCACCCTGCCCAGCATCGCGTCCATGTAGCTGACCGAGGCGTAATACCCGGCTACCAGTTTCTTTTGCTGAAGCAGGTTCATCTGGTAGTTGGCGGTGGTCCTGCGGTTGCCCGGTGTTTTCGGGATGTCGTCCTGGTCACCGGTGATCTTCGGGGGGAGGACCATGTCCTCGGGATCGTAGAGGTCGAAATACTTCCTGGGAGCCACGAAGGGGACGTGCGGACGCACGAAACCCACGGCCAGGAAAAAGGGTTTATCCAGAGTCTTATACCGGTGGATGAGTTCGGCGGCCTTTTGGGCGGTCTTACCATCCGAATGAACGAGATCATCTCCCTCGGCCTCCACCACTACAAAACGATTACCTCCAGCCAGCTTCTTTGTCCCGTCGGGATTGTTCTGCAGAGTCTCCCCTTTGCCCGGAGCCCAGGTCTCGGGGCCTCGGCTGTTGAATTTTTCATCCCAGGAAGCGGGGTCGTCGGCACCGTCGCCTCCCTTGGCAATATCGGGCGGAACTCCCATGTGAAACACCTTCGAGACCCGGGCGCTGTGGTAACCGTTCCTGCGGAAGTACTGCGGCCAACTGTCCTTGTCGGGGCCAACCTTCTCGCGCCCGCTGGTATAGCCGTTCGCCTTGGTGGCATAGGGATAATAGCCGAACATGAGGGAAGCCCGCGAGGGCCCGCAGAAAGTGGCTTGGCAATACGCCCGGGTAAAAAGTGTGCCTTCAGTGGCTAACCTATCAATATTCGGAGTCTTGCAGACCTTGTTGCCGTAACAGCCCAAGGCCGTTAAGGTGAGGTCGTCCGAGATGATGAAGAGGACGTTGAGCTGTTCACGGGCTACCAGCGAACTGTTGAACAAAAGAAGGGCTGCGACCCAATGGAAGCCAGATCTTGAGTTACCTCTCATTACAGCTACCTGGTTCGGTTACTTCCTTGGCTTGGAGCCCCTGGACTTGGGCTGATGGTACTTGTCGAGCACCTTTTGCTCATCCGCCTTGGCGGACTTCGCCCAGACCGCAAAGTCCTTGTCCATTCTTTGGACCACTTCGAGGCGTTCCCTGGCGAGGTCCTTCGCCTCAAAGGGATCGGCCAAGAGGTCATAGAGTTCCCACGGTTTGGGATCGTTTTTCTTGGTCGCTATGCGGATGACCTTGTAGCGCCGCTCGACCCAGGCCTCCATGCCGCGGCAATGGAAACCGATTCCCTTACGCCTCTTCATTTTGCCGTCGATCAAGGGTAGCAGGCTGATGCCGTCGTAGTCGCGATCGGGGGGAAGCGGTATACCGGCGGCGTCCAGGGCGGTGGGAAAGTAGTCGCTGGTGACCGCGGGCAAGTCGGTGGCGAAAGGTTTCTTGATCCGGGCGGGCCACTCGAGGATGCCGGGCATGAGGATGCCTCCCTCGTAGAGGTAGCGCTTCCAGCCGCGGTAAGCCCCGGTGGAACCTTGCGGGGTGTAATTGAACTTACCGCCTTGGGCCTTGCCGTACATGATGTCCTTCTTCCCCTTGAGGTTGGGTCCGTTGTCGCTGGTGAACCAGACCATGGTGTTGTCGGCCACGCCAAGCTCGCGAAGCGCCTTCCGCAAGGCGCCCACCTGGGTGTCCACCGCGGTGATGTTGCTGTAGTAGACCTGCTCCTTGGGCGAACAGTCCGCGTATTGCTTCATCAGCTCGGGGTTCTTGCCCAGCGGGGTGTGCACGTTGTGGAACCAAATCACCGCGAGGAAGGGTTTCTTGGCCTTGGCCTGCTCGCGGATGAAGGGGATCGCCTTGTTCATCACGATGGCGGCGTCGTCGCCGCGCAAGGTGGAATCCTTCTGGCCCTCTTCGAACGGTATGTTGCGCCCGTTGTGCCAGTAGGAACCCTCGATGCCGTGCTTGCCGATCCTGGCGTAGGGGTCGTGAGTGATCAAGACGTTGAAGGTGGAAAAGCATTCGTCGAAGCCCGCCTTCCAAGGCGGCATGACGTGCACGGGGCCTTTCGCCATCTTCTCGTCGAATCCGCCGAGGTGCCACTTACCGAAATGACCGGTCGCATAGCCTTTTTCCCTAAGAGCCTCGGGCAGGGTGATTTCCTCCTTCGGCAAGTGTTCCTCGTCCGCCCGCGAGGGATCGTTTATGCTGACTCGCCAATTGCAGCGTCCGGTCATGCAGGACGCCCGGGTCGGGCTGCAAACCGAGCCGCCAGCATAGAAGCGGTCGAAGCGAAGGCCGGTCCTGGCCATGTCGTCGAGGTGCGGAGTCTTGATCTTGGGATGCCCGTTGTAGCCTAGGTCGCCCCAGCCTTGGTCGTCGGTCATGATGAACACCATGTTGGGCAAGGTTTCCCCATAGGCCGACCAGGTCGACAGACAGGCGAGGCTGGCGAGCGTCAGTTGTTTAACCGGATTCATCGTACCGGGAATAATCTGGATGATTGAAGAGTTGCTTCTTGGCGAGCTTGCTGCGGCCGGGGTTGTTTTGGAACCACCGCTTGCTGTACTTCGACTCCCAGAAGGGATGGTGGAAATCCCCCCGACTTCAAAAGGTTTGCGAGGCGGGCTGCCGAAGGGCCTACGCTTCTACTCTCTGGTTCCCGCTGGTGAAGGACTGAACTTCCCCGTCTCCCGCCGCCGCCTCGTCGGATTTGGGTGGAGCACGCAAAAAATCGAGAACCTGCTTGGCCTTGTAGGAGGTGCTTCCCTTGCTGAGGAAACGGGTCACCATGATGACGTCATCTCCCGACGTCAACAGCGGCGTTTCCGTGAAACCGGACTTCTGCAATTGTGCCTGACCGACATTCGCCATCAGCGCGTTACACAGGCACTTGCGTCCCTTCGTGGCAGCCTCATCACCGCCCTTTTTCACGTAGTTGGCAACCGGCTCGCTAGCGCAACGGTAGACGATCTTGCCGTCGCCGGACTTGGCCGGCACCCGCAGATAGCCGAGATCGCAGATTCGGGGACGACTCTCGTAGACGGGCAACTCGGATGCGGTGCCTTCGAGGGGCAGGACCTTGAAAGGAAAGCCGGTCGGAGATGCGATGGCGTCGGTGAAGACTCGGACGCCGTTCTGCTTCACGCTTTCGAGGGCTCTCTGCTTCAATTCGGGGTCGACACCGGATTCCTCGCAGAGGCTAAAGGCGGATCCGACCTGGATCCCTGTGGCCCCGAGTTCCATTGCGCGAGCGAGGCGAGAGGGGTCAGCATATCCCCCGGCGAGCCAGAAGGGACGCCCGATGGCGGCGATCCTCTCCAGGTCCACATCGTCCTTCGGGCCATAAATCGGCTCTCCCCGCTCGGTCAGCTGCAACTGCCCTCGGGGTGGCGCATTATGCCCACCGGCGACAGGATACTCGATGACGAAGCCGTCCACGTAGCCCGACGCCTTCTTCGACAAGGACAGCGCCAGCGTCGCCGACGCGATGATGGCGACGAAACAAGGTCTCGTAAGCGGGTAGGCAGAGGGTAGCCCGATGACTTCTGCCGGATCAAACTCCGTGTAGGTCTCTTCCTCATTCGACTCATTCTCGACGGCCAGCTTGTAGCGCGACTTCAGATGCTGGCTCAAGCTGTCGAGAACCCCGGGAATCTGACGGGGAATTCCTGCTCCCATCAACACATAGTTGACGCCCGCGAGCATCGCCCCATAGATGGAGGCTAGATGCGGTAACTGTATCTTCTCCAAGAAATTGATTCCCACCTTGCCGTCGTGGCCTTCCTTGGCGAGGAAGACCTCGGCGAAGTTGGCCGCTACCGTCAGCCGGAGTCCGGCAAGACTGGTCTTGATCTTGTACATCGGTGTCAGTTTGTAGGGCTCGTCCGCCCCCTTGCCACCGGCACGGTAATACGTATTGAGCACTTCCTCAGCGATCTCGGGTATGGGAAAATGCTCGAGGGCGCGGCGCATATGTCCACCGATGTCGCCCAACTGAAGCCGACGCGCCAGCACACAGTTGATCGCAGTGCCGGACACGACGCCCATCGCGCCCTCTCTTGCCACCGCATGTGCCAGGCACCAGTCCGAGACGGCGACGCCCATGCCGCCTTGGATAATCTGGGGATGTTCGATCATAGGAGCTTAGAAGCCATCAAGAAAACCTGACTTGGATTCCCGGGACATACTGACAGATTTTTTCTTTTCTTCAAGGCTTAGGAACGGGCTGGCAGGTTGGGGTGAGTGGGGGGGGCTGTATCGTGCCCTCCTGTCAGGGTGCCGGGGCCCTCCTGGATGTGGGAACCGGTTCGATTTTCAGCAGAGTGAACGGGTAGATGGTTGTGGCGTAAATCGTTCCGTCGCGGGTGACGATCAAGGCCATGATAACGTGCAGTGGGGTGAGGGTGTCGTCGGGCAGGGTGTGGTAGCCGTGGATCGGTCGCGGGGTGCCGTCGGGGTTCTTGCCAGGGCCGGCGGCAAAATTGAAAAAGTCGGGGTTCTTGACAGCGAAGACACCCAGGTCGTCCATTGAGCCGGTCTCCGGGTCGTAGCGGACCAGGTGGTGCAGGAAGCCCTTGCCGAAGCCGGTCTTATTGTCGATGCGGGTCGCCGAATAGACACGACCGTCTGGTCCGAGGCTGATCGAACCGCGCGAATCGGGGTTGTCGCCTTTGATGCGGGCGCCGAGGTTCGTGGCAACAACAGGCTGACCGGTTGCTCCCGTGAGGTCGACGCGGAACATGCGAAAGTCGTTGAGCAACTGCAGGTAGGCGGTCTTGCCATCAGGTGTGATTCGCCAGTCAGGGTGCACGCGCTTCGCACCGAGGTAGCTGGCAAACGGTTTGCCTTCGACAAGCAGTGGGACCACGGTCACCTTGTCTGTTGCCGGGTCGTAGCGGGCGATCTGGAAGTCTTCCGTGATTGCCGTGCCGCGTCCCCGGGCGTCGATCAGCGTGTTGGGCTGGTCGCGCAGGATCGGGCCCAACTCGCGGTAGTTCCTCGTCTTCACGTCGTAGAGCAACCAATGCTGCTCTTCGCAGGTGATGACATAGATCAGGCCGCGCGATTCATCGGCGGTGACGTCGATCACCCCCTGACCCTCCTTCTTGCCACTGGCAACCTGCCGGTCATCCAGCGGCATGGGCATGCCAAGGTTCTCAGCTGTACCGGTCGTCGGGTCGTAAACCATTACGTAACCGCCCCGGTAGGTGGGAATCCTCTCGCCGCGTTTCAGTGCCTCGTTCTCCGCCGCGGTTGGATAGCCCTGCTTGGAGCCGACGTAGATCTTGCCCGACGCGCCGACAAAGTTGCGCGTGTGGAGCTTGGACTGCGCGGCGTATCCCGTGGGTGTCAGCGGGAGGCCGATCAGTTTGTGGGTGTCGAGGACGATCCGCATCTTTTCAGTGGCGGGGTCGAATTCGACCAGATACGAGTTTCGCCCGTAGGCGGCGGTGCCGAGGTAGATCTTTCCGTTGCGGCCTTCGCAGAGCGAGAAGTAACCGGATTCTTCGGTGGTGGTTTCCGGCGGGATGTGGAATGCCCTGGCCCAGACGTAGTTGAACGGCGGGTCTTGTGCGGTAGCTGGTGACATACAGAACACCTGGACCATCGCCCATGCGACGATGAGAGCTGCAGCCTGCTTTGGTTTCATTGGTTTCTCCCTCAGGGCGTGAGTGCCCCTTGCTGCACTGGAAGCGGATGTCCCGGTGGCGGTGGCAGAGGTTGTTTCCAGTCCGGTTGGGATCCGATCCGCGGACGGGGTCAGCAAACCGTTGGCCAGGGGACGTTCCTTCAAACGTGACAATGTCCCGTCGGGCAACCGCCGGTCGTAGATGCCTCTCACGCCTCCTTAACTGAGAGGAATCTGCTTTGTCGTCAAGGCTCCAGAACGGTCCGTCGGGTCGGGGTGAGCCGGGGTCCGATTTCTTTCCTTAGGGCTCTTCGGCAACTGGCCTGAGCAACTTACCGTTCCAGACAGTTCCCCAGCCCTGTGCTCCGGGTGGGTAATAGACCCTGGCCGGGGAATTGTTGAACACGTCCGTTCCCTCCGGGATGCCTTTGCCCAGGACCTTGACGCTGGTGAGGTTTTTGCAGTCACTGAATGCTGCCGTGCCGATGCTGGCGACACTTTCGCCGATCGTCATGACCTTCAGGCCATCACAACCGGCAAAGGCGAATGCACCGACGGTAGTGACGGCCTCTGGAATGATGAATTCTGTCAAGCCCGTGCAGGTGCTGAAGGCATGATCCCCGATGGAGGTCATGCTGTCAGGCAAGGTGATTCCTGTCAGGCCAACGCACTGGGCGAAGGCATGTCCGGAAATGCTGGTCACTCCTTCCGGGATGCTGATTCCGGTCAGTAGCGCACAGTTGCGGAATGCGTTACCATTAATGGTGGTGACACCTTCAGCAAGGGTACACGTGCCGGCTCTGCCCTCCGGGCACCTGAGGAGAATCTCCCCCGACTTGTTGAAGAGAAGCCCCTCCTTGCTCGTGTGAGCCGTATTGTCTGCTGCGATGTTTATTGCGGTGAGATTCTTACAGCCATCAAAGGCATTGCCCGCAATGCTGGTGGTCCCCCTGCCGATGGAAAGTTCCTTCATCCCAGTGCAGTTCTGGAAGGCAGCAGATCCAATCCTGCTCGCGTTGATCGGCAAGATGACACGTTCCAGGCTGGCCTTGTCCTTGAATGTCCCGTCGCCGATGTCATCAACTCCCTCGGCGAGGATAATCTCGGTGATGGCATTTGTCTTCAGAAGGTCATTGTCAATCCATGCAGTGAAGCCCGTGTTGAGGGAGGGGGTCTTGATGGTCACGCTGGTCAATTCGCTGCACCCGTAGAACTGTGACAGGGTTGCGCCTTCGAGGAGAGCAGTGGTGGGTGAGGTGGAGATTGCATGGTTGAGACCAACGGGAATGGTTACCGATTCAAGGCTTTGACAGGAAGCAAAGGCCCCCTCTCCAAGGGTTGTGACTTTCTCCGGGATTGACAGTTCCCTGAGCTGAGCGCAACCGGCGAAGGCATACTTGCCGATACTGGTGATCGCCGGAGCCATCCTGACCCCGGTCAGGGCACGGCAGTCTCGAAAAGTATGGTCCCCAATCGCGGTTACCAGGTCTGGGATTTCCAGGGTTTTCAACCCGGCGCATTCCCTGAAGGCACTGCTGCCGATGGAAGAGAGTCTGGCCGGGAACTTTAAGTCCTCCAAGCCACTGCATCCCCAGAAGGAATCGCTGCCAATGGCGGTCAGGCTCTCCGGGAATGCGAGGCTTTTCAGTGTGGTGCACCCCCTGAAGGTGTCGCCGCCAATGGCAGTCACGCCTTCGCTGAAAACAATCGCAGTGATCCCGGTTGTTTTCAGGGCCTCATCGTTGATCCAGTCTGTGTGGCTGCCGTTGACACTCGGGATCTTGATGGTCACTTTCCGCAATCCGCTGCAACCGAAGAATGGTGAGAGGGTGCTTCCCTCCGCCGCGGTTGGCGAGACGGAGATTGCGTGGTTGATCCCTTCAGGGATTGTCACTGCTTCAAGGCTCTGGCAGGACGCAAAGGCTCCTCCGCCAATGGTGATGACAGTATCGGGAATGGGCAATGTCTTAAGCTTCACACATCCTGTGAACGCGTATGCTCCAATGTTGGTCACCAACTTGCCGAGGGTCACCCCGGTCAGGCTCCTGCATCCGGAAAAAGTGTGATCCTGGATGGTGGTCACCTCGTCGGGGACATTGAGTTTCTTTAGACTGACACATTGCCTGAAAGCGGCCTTGCCGATGGCAGAGAGCCTGGGAGGCAGGGTCAGGTTGCTTAAACCCGTGCAGCCCTGAAACGCGTTGCTGCCAATGGCAGTGAGCCTTGCCGGGAGGGTCAGGCCGGTCAGTGCCGCGCAGCCGTCAAAGGCATTATTGCCGATGCTGGTGACCTTGTCGGAGAGGGTAACGCTCTTCAGGTTCTTGCAGTCATGGAATACGTAACTGCCTATGCTGGTGACCCCAGCGGGCATGCTCACACTCGCAAGGCTTTCACAGGAAGCAAAGGCAAATGAGCCCATGGAGGTGAGGGTTTGCGGGATGTTAACCGTGCGCAGAGAGGAACATTCCCGGAAGGCGTCATTGCGGATGTTAATGACGGCATCAGGGAGGGTGATTGATGTCAGTGCCCGACAGCCATAAAACGCGGCTGTTGAGATTTCCGTCACGGTCGCGGGAGCCTGATAGTCTCCCTTCCTGCCCTGGGGGCATCTTACCAGGATTTCCCCTTTCTTGTTGAGCAGGATTCCGTCGTTGCTCGAGTAGGTGCCATTCTTTTCCGAGACGGTGATGTTTTTAAGGTTGGGGCAGCCATCAAATGCGGCAGGAGAGATATTGTTGACGCGATCAGGAATGGTGATCTCGGTGAACCGGTTGCAATTCTGGAATGCCTTTGCCCCGATTGCATAAAGGGTGCTGGGCAGGGCAAGGGGTTCGAGGTTTCGGCAGTTGTAGAATGCCCCTTCCCCGATGGAGGTGAGGCTGGTGCCAATGGCCACGGCCCTGAGGTTATCACAGCCGTAAAAAGCGTAACGGCCGATACTGGTCAGCTGGTCAGGGAAGTTCAGGGTGGTCAGACTTTTGCAGCCATAAAATGCGCCGTCTCCAATACTCTTCAGGGTCTCCGGAATCACGAGGCGGGTCACACCATCAGGAATGGCGTTTCCCTGCTTCAGTCCGCCCGGCAGGGTGTTGCCATCGGAATTGAGGGACCCAATCCGGCCAACCGGAAACCCTGTAATCTTCTCTGGCAGGACCACCGTGCCGCTTGCCTTGCATTTGATAATCGTGACGAGATTTCCTGTGACCTCCCACTCGAAGTCACCAATTGGGTTTGGCTTAAGATTACGGAGATCAATTTCCTCTGGTTGCTCGGTGTTTCCAGGTTGCTCGGTTTCCTGGGGTTGCTCGGTGTTCCCAGGTTGCTCGGTGTTCCCGGGTTGCTCGGTGTTTCCAGGTTGCTCGGTGTTTCCAGGTTGCTCGGTGTTCCCAGGTTGCTCGGTGTTCCCAGGTTGCTCGGTGTTCCCAGGTTGTGTTTTTTCTGTAGGGTCACATCCGTTGAAGGGGAGACAGATGGATAGAAAAAGAGTGGAGAGGAAAAACGTCTTGGCAATGCAGTGAATTTTGCCGTCTTGCATATGCCAATTACTGAAAGGAATTTCCTTTTTCGACAAGGTTGTTCGAAATGCGGAACATTCGGGGAGCCATACCATCCTGCGCCCAAGCCTGCCCAACTGGGAAGAACCGGCTTTATAGTCAAGACCCTGGGACGGGTCGACGGATCGGGATGGGGCTGATTTTACCGTGCCGGTCAGGCTGGAAGAATATCCGTTTTGTCTCTCTGCCCCTTCCAGGTCACTGGCGCAGGATGCGGGGATCCTTCAGGCTGGTCACCGTGCTGGAGTAAGCCGCTAAAAGGTAAAATACGACCTCACTTCATCGGCAGCTTGAACTCAAGGGGGTGCTCCCCGCGGAGGATTTTCACCGTGACCCGTTCCCCGCTCTTTGTGTTCTGCATGCCGTGCGCGAACACGGCGCTCTCGGTAAGGAGGTCATCGCGTCCGTCGAAGCCGGTGACAATGTCACCTTTGCGCAATCCTGAGTTTTTTGCCGCCCGATGATCACCGGATTGACCGAGGTGCGTGACAAGCAGTGCCATTCCGGTGAGGTCCTTTTCCCGGCGCTCGGTCCTGGGAACGGCCTTGAGACGCATGCCGCCGAGCACGATCCGGCACAGGTCCCACGAACTGCCCCGCCAGGAGATGTCCGCCTTGCTCCGCCAACCCTCGACCAGTTCAAGGGTGAGGCTGACCTTCTTGTCGTCGCGCCTGACTATCGCCTTGAGATGTGCATGCGGTCCCGCGTTGTGCAGTACCCACTGGATATCGGCAGTCGAGAGAATCGGCTGCCCGGCGAGGGTAACGATTTCATCGCCAGCCCTTAGCCCGCCCCGGTGCGCGGGGCTTGATTGCCTGACGTTCTTGACAGTGGCCCGGTGCCCGGGCGAGAGCTGGAGACCGATTAACCCGGGCACCGGCCAGGCGAAGAGCTTTGCATCGGGTATCGAATGGCCTGAAGAGCGGTAGATTTGGTATTCAGCGGTGGGGATCTGATGGCAGTGGATACAGCTGCGTGCCACCTGGCCGGGATAGTCGATGTTAGCTGAGAATTTACGCAGCGACGGGTACCGTTCAGGACTCGGGTAACGGCTTTTCCTGCCGTTCTTCAGGAGCAGGGATTCCCTTCCTGCGGGATAGGCTTCGTGCAGCTTGAGGGCACCCTCAAGCGAGGCAATCAGTCCCTGCAGGGAGATGTCACGACCCGGGTTCTGTTGGCTGGATCTTGTCCCGTAGCGTCCGTAGATCGTGCGGTCCGCATTCATGAAGAAGGCCGCGAAGGTCAGGTCATAATCGAAGTGAAAGAGAGACAGGTCGATGCCGTTTGCCTGCACCATGCGGACACACACAAATTTTTTCAGCAGCGCCTTTAGTTTTTCATCTGTGGGACGCGCAACCTGCGCGTCGAGGCCCTCGCAGGCGTGTCACGGTATTCAGCGGAAGACGATCAGCAGCGGTCTTCCGTCCTTTTCGGCCCGCTCGAATCCCTTTTCCACGTCATTGTAGATCCAGACCGCGGAATTCTGCATTGCGCTGCGATCGTCCCTGACCATGGTGTCACGGTCCTTCTGCTGGGCATCTGCCTTGGTGAACAGGAATGCACCGGCTGCTATCCCGACCGTAATGAAGTTCTGCCTGTTCATGAATTCCATTTAAAGCCTACAGCCAATTCGAGATCATTGCGAGGGGGTAATGACCAGCTCACGGTTAGGGCAAACTGGGCGAACTTGAGATGTTGTGGCAGGAGGGGTGGGCCTTGTTTCTTGTGTTCGACCGGAAATCGCGGAAGGTGCCGCATGCGCCAGTATATTGGGCTTGTGATCGGCTTGGTGGTGGGAGTTGTGGGGGCGATTCTGTTTCAGCAGAGCATGCCACCGGAAGAGGGGTCGACGGAGGAAAAGGTGGAGAAATTGCAGGGTGAGCTGCGGGTGACGCGGATGAAGTTGTCCAGGTACGAGGCAAACTACGGTCCGGGGAGCAAGCGGACGGTGCGGGACGGGATGCGGTCGATCGCGGAGGACATGAGGGAGGGCAGGGATGTGAGCCTCGACGATGTCTTCTCGACGATGAAGCCGTGGATGCGGGACATGGCGCCCCTGTTCGACCTGATGCGGATGGTGGAGCAGGAGGAGCGGTTCGACTCGCTGGCGGGGCGGTATGCCCGGGAATACCACCTGTCGGACGAGGGGCAGGCGGAGTTGAAGGAGTGGTTCCGGAAGAGGGAGGAGGAGAATGCCCGGGCCTTCCATGAGATGATCAACAGTGACACGACCGGCTTCGTGGATTTTGTGCGCGTTATGGAGATGAACGAAGATTCGGAGCGCGGTCTGGATACCTTCATGGAGACCCGGCTCGAGGGTGAGGAACTGGCGGCATTCAAGGTGGAGCGTCTGCAGGGGCGGGTGGACAGCGTGCAGGATGAGGCGAACCGGCAGCTGCACCGGCTCGACGATGTGGTGGATCTGGACGAGAACCAGCTTGACGGGATGTTCGCAGTGATGGCGCGGGGGTCGCGGCGCTACGAGCCCGGCATGGAATTTGACGGGATGGGGGCCGACACCGGTCGACTGGAGGGGCGGGCGCGGGATGGGGCGATCCGCCGGGTGTTGCGGCCGGATCAACTGGACCGCTACAATAAGTATCAGGCGGAGCACCGACTGGAGGCGGAGCGCGAGATGGGGCGGATAGGCATGAAGCTGCCGCGCGACTGGGACCTCCTGGACGACGCGGGTTTCTAATGAGTGAGGTGACCGGGAGCGCGATCGAGATTCGTGACCTACGGGTCGATTACGGTGATTTCATCGCGGTGAATGACGTGAGTCTGTCGATCCCGTGGGGAGTGGTATACGGGCTGGTGGGGCCGAACGGGGCGGGGAAGACGAGCACCTTCAAGGCGCTGGCGACGCTGATGGAGCCAACCTACGGGGAGGTGATCGTGGGCGGCTACGACGTGCTGGAGTCGACGTCCGCGGCGCGGCGGATCATGGGATACATGCCGGACATGGCGCCGGCGCCTTCGGATTTGAAGGCGTGGGAGTTTCTCGACTTTCATGCCGACACGCACGCGCTGGGTGGGCGGGCAGCGCGCCGGGAGCGGGTCGAGGAGTGCCTGGGAATCGTCAACCTGCTGGAAAAACGCGCGGCGTGGTGCAAGGCACTGTCGCGTGGTCAGACCCAGCGCCTGGTGCTGGCCAAGACGCTCCTGCACCGGCCCCAGGTCCTGATCCTCGATGAGCCAGCGAGCGGACTGGATCCCCTGTCGCGGCGGGAGTTGCGCCTCACCCTGCAGAAACTGGCGGCGGGCGGAGCCACGGTGCTGGTGAGTTCGCACATCCTGAGCGAGCTGGCGGAGATGTGCTCACTGCTCTGCGTGATGAACCAGGGGCGGATCCTGTCGTCGGGAACCGAGGACGAGGTGCGGGGTGAGCTGGGAAGGTCGGACCGGCTGCTGTGTGTCACGATGGTCGACGGTCAGGATGGCCTGCTGACGTGGCTTGCGGCCTACGAGGGGGTGCATGACGTGGAGCGCGACGAGGCGGAGGTGCGTTTCGGATTCAAGGGCGACAACGACGGCCAGGCGGATCTGCTGGCGGCCATGATGTCGGCGGGGCTGCGGGTGAAGACCTTCGAGGCACGCGGGTCGTCGTTCGAGCAGATCCTCGTGGAGGTGGCGGAAGGGAACCGGGAAGCATGATGGACGAACAAGTGAAGGCAGCCAGCAAACCGCTTCCGGAAACTCCCCTGCCCGGGAAGCCGCCCCGGCTCCAGGGTTCGGGGGCGCCGACATGGAAGATCTGGGCCAACCCGATTTTCCGCCGCTACTGCCGGTCCCGTCTGCGGTTGCAGGGCCTCTCGCTGTGGATGCTGATCTCGCTGCTGATTTCGGGATTCCTGTTTTTCATTATCCGGCAGGGGATGTTGCGCTGGGATGGGATGGACCTGGTGGATGCGGAGCGCACCCCGCTGATCCCGCTGCTCATTTTCCAGGGGGTCATTTTGTTCCTGCTGGGAACCGGACAGGTGGCCGGCGGGATGACGGCGGAGGCGGACGAGGGCGTGCTCGACTACCAGCGGCTGGCGCCGATGTCGCCGCTGGCCAAGGTGCTGGGCTACCTGTTCGGCCTCCCGATCCGTGAGTACGTGCTGGTGCTGGTCACGATGCCCTTCAGCCTGTGGTCGCTGTGGCGTGGCCAGGTGCCGCTGGGCATCGCGTTGCAGCTTTACGGCATCTTCTTCACCGCGGGGGTGCTGTATCACCTGACCGGGTTGTTGGCGGGGACGGTGGTGAAGAACAAGCGCTGGGCCTTCCTGGTATCGATGGGAGTGATCTTCCTGCTCTACACCGTGATCCCGCAGCTGGCGAAGTTCGGTCTGGCCTACTTCAAGTACCTCACCATCATGCCGGTCTTCGAGGAATGCTATCCGCACCTGATTCCACGGGATGCGGGAGCCGCCGCCCAAGCGTTGCAGCAGCTTCTGCCCAGCGCGAAGTTCTTCAATCTCAATTTTCCGCAGGCGGTGTTCACCTTGTTGACGCAGGGAGTGCTGATCCTGACCATGACGGTGATGTTATGGCGGCGCTGGCGGCGGGCGGAATCGCATCTTCTTGGCAAGGTGTGGGCGACGGGTTTTTTCGGGTGGTTGCAGCTGGTGCTGCTGGGCAACGCCCTGCCCTTGATCGAGCCGGGCCACCTCTTTCCGTCGCGGGGCTTTGACAGTTTCCTGGGGCGCTTCCGGATGGGTGGGGATTGGCAGCCTGAGGAATGGGAGCCGGTGGTGATGGTTGGCGCCTACGGGCTGGTGACCTTGATGATGCTGTGGGTGATGATGCTGATGATCTCCCCGAACGCGGAGACGCGTTTGCGGGGATGGCGGAGGATCCGCAAGCTCGGCAGGAGGCGCTTCTCCCCGGTCTCGGATCCGGCCACCGCCTTTCCCTGGCTGGTCCTGATGGTCGGGATGGGGGCGGTGGGATGGCACCTCTTTGCGAAGGAATTGGTCGGGTCGCGCTGGTTCCCCGGGCAAGAGTTGCCGACCATGGCGATCGCAGCCTTCCTGCTGGTGATGGCGACGGGGGGCCTTGGTTTCCATGCCCTCCTCGAGGGGCGCGGACCCCGGGCGGCGGGCATGGCGGCCATTTTCATTGGAGTGGTTCCGATCATGGTGGGATCGATCCTGGGCACGATGGGATTCAGCGTGGCGGCGACGTGGTTGATGGGGATTTCTCCCGTGATGGCACCGGTGTATGCATCTGGGGTGATGCTGCCGATGACGGATGCGGGGGCCGATATCATGCGGTCCCTGCCACGGGCCTTCTGGTTCTGGCAGTTTGTGGGAACGATCCTGACGTTGCGCTTAATCCACTGGTTGTGGCAGTCGTTGAGAACGAAATGAAAGGGAATCGCTTTCCCCTCAAGGTTCCGGGAGGGGTTGACGGTCCGGGGGAAGAGGGGGGCTGATCCCCTTACCGATGGTTCGCACCATCGCAATACCGGGGAATCAGCAGAGATAAGCACATGGATGGCTGCGGGGCCGACTATCTACTCGTCACCCTCGTCATTCTTATCGTCGTCACGATCGGGATTAAGCCGATTACGCTTATCTTTCATATAGTCCAAGGCCTTTTCCGCCCGGAAGGAAACCTCGTCGTTTTCATCCTCAAGAAAGAATTCCACCACCGCGAAGGACCAGTCGTCCACGATATTGGCCAGACCATTTACGATCTGTTTTTTTTCGCTTTCGGTTCCCGCTTCCTGCGCGAGGGCCTTCCACATGTCTTCAAGGACGAGAGCATCACGTTTGCGGTCCTTGGTCAGAAACTGGTAGGCTGAGGCGAAAGCCCGTTGACGAAGGCGGTCATCCTGTTCTCCGGCCATGTAGTCCAGGAGGGCGTCGAACTGACTGTCGTCCGCCCAGGTGCCGAGGGCGGCAATGGCGGCGATACGAGTGGTCTTGCTGTCGCTCTTCAGGGTTTCCTTGATGATCCCGGCCGCGGTGTCGCCCCCGGTCGAACCGAGGAGTTCGAGAAAGATGTCTTTGGCATCATCACTGGTGGCGCTGTCATAGGAGTTCTTTATTGCCTTGGCGATTTCGTTGCGGGCTGTGCTGCGTTCGGCCAGAGAGATGATTGTGCGTTTGGCGTCCTGCTGGATCTGGCTGCTCGCGTTGAACTGGATGATCCCCAGGAGGGCGGGCAGATTGTCGTCGGTGGCCAGTTTCCGGGCGGCCTTCAGTGCGGCAGAAGCAGTCGCCGGCTTGGAGGAGTTGCGCGCGTGTTCAATCAGGAAGGGGAGGGAATCGGGGGAGTTGCGTCCCTGCACGATCTGGAAGAACTTGACCCGGATGTCCGGGGTCATCTCGTTTTTCTCATTGCCGGCGAACTCGGCGATCAACTTGTTGAGGTTGACTCCGCTACCCTTGGCGATCAGCAGGCGCTGGTAGATGGCTTCCCGGTCGCTGGTCTTGAGGGACCTGGCGGCGCCGAGGAGAACCTCCGCTTCTTCCTCGTTGGTGGCGAGTTCCCTGACGCCCTCTTCCGCCACCTGGGCGAGGAGCCTGTTGAGGGTCTCCGTGCGCTTGTTCATTCCGGATTTTCCGAGGACGAAGATCCCTGTAAAGATGATGGCTGCCACCAGAACGGCCGCGATGGTGAACTTGACGGCGTTGCTGACCCCGCCCCCGGTGGTCTCGGTGCTGCCCGAGATGAAGGTGGAGGGACCGGGAGTCGTATCCGGGCTCGCGGGTGCAGCCAGGGGAATGGAATCTCCCGCGGGAGGTGCGGGCGGGGACGCGCCAAAGCTGATCTGTCCGGGCTTTGCACCTTGAGCTATCGGCGCAGGGGGTTGAGCGGGGGTGGCTACCGGGGTTGGCTGGGCCGGTGCGGCCGGTGCGGGCATGGTAGCGGCAGGGGCAGGTTCGACCGGGGGCGCGGGAGGCGCTTCAGCCACGGCAGGGGCAGGCTCAGCCGGGGGCGCGGGAGGCGCTTCAGCCACGGCAGGGGCAGGTTCGACCGGGGGCGCGGGA
>Ga0310120_10000214_pt1 | contig 48565 bp, 28 predicted proteins | sample CB27_AW_983_MG_FD_203506 | JGI IMG/M metagenome (GOLD analysis project Ga0310120, IMG submission 203506) | Marine microbial communities from Western Arctic Ocean, Canada - CB27_AW_983 | ecosystem: Environmental > Aquatic > Marine > Oceanic | place: Canada: Western Arctic Ocean | collected...
CCGAACAGGAAGCGGGGGGCAGTGCCGAACAGGAAGCGGGGGGCAGTGCCGAACGGGAAGTTTCACCAGGCGAAAAAAACTCCTCGGATGCTGCCAGAACAACTTCCAACGAAAGCACGGAACAACGTTCCGATCGCCGCGAGTCAAAGGACGAAGAGTCTCGCACCCGTCGTCCGCGTCGTCGCAGGAGAAAGAAGGAAAACAAACCACCAACAAGTACATCTATTACTGTTGAGGAAAGTGGTAACGACTACGACTCGTTCGACGTATTCGACGATATCACGGAAGACAAGGAGGAAAACGATTTTCCCACACCAGTCGCAGCAGATGAAGGAGCAACTTCCCAAGATTCTGAGGATTCTGAACGATCCGCGTCTCGCCATCGAAAAATTCCTTCCTGGGATGACGCTGTAGGGGTAATCGTATCCGCAAATCTCGCCTCTCGTGCGAAGTCACCTTCAGGCGGACGAGGCCGCGGAAGAGGCCGCGGATCAAAACGTTAAAATCCGAATGGTGTTCTAGATCGGATCTCTTTGCAACGCAGGTTGAACTTACCCAGGCAGGTCCTGCGCTCAAATAAAACCGGACGTTTTGATTTCACTTGAGAGTTCACCATGAAGGCAAAACACGCAATTGCAGAGATCCTGAAGCGGGAAGGAACAGAGTACCTGTTCTGCTTTCCCACAACACCTATTATCGACGCATGTTCTGAAGCCGGCATCCGCCCCATGGTGACTCGCCAGGAAAGGGTGGCCGGCAACATGGCCGATGGCTATTCCCGGATGACCAATGGTCGCTCGATCGGTGTCTGCTCGGTTCAGCAAGGTGCGGGTGCCGAGAATTGCTTTTCGGGCATCTCACATGCCTACACGGATTCGAGTCCCGTTCTCTTTATTACAGGCCAATGGAACCGGGAAATGGCAGACTTGAGTCCCAACTTCAACGCGCCACGAGCCTATCGTGGGGCGACCAAGTGGGCTGAACGTATCCCTTCGGGAGCGATGACAGAGACATACCTGCGCCGGGCCTATACGTTGTTGCGATGCGGCAGGCCCCGACCGGTGTTGCTCGAGTTGTGCGCCGACACGGCCGATGAAATGTCACCCGAATTGAATTACGAACCGTCTACCGGTTACCGCTCCGGTGCAGATCCTCGAAACGTGGAGGAAGCAGTGACGCTGCTCCTGTCGGCAGAACGCCCCGTGATCTGGGCGGGACAAGGTGTACTCTACGCGGAAGCTTCCGCAGAGCTAATCCGGTTGGCCGAACTGATAGGCGCTCCGGTAACGACCAGCCTGCTTGGAAAAAGTGCTTTCGACGAAAGACATCCACTGTCACTCGGTACAGCCAGTTTCAGCAAGACCGCCATGGTCGCCACAGCCCTCGACGAGGCAGATGCTATTTTTTCCATCGGTGCAAGCCTGGCGCGAGACTTTACAGCCGCCCGGATCCCGCCGGGTAAACAACACGTGCACTGCACCGTAGACCCCGGTGACCTGAACACCTACTTTCCCGTCGAGGTAGGTCTCGTGGGGGATGCAAAACTCGTGTTGCAACAGATGCTCGAAGATCTCGCTGACCGCAAGATTGATCGTCGTGAAATACGGGCGCGTCGAGAAACTGACATCGCGGAGCAACGCGGTCAATGGGAGGCGCGCTGGGTAGCAAAACGCACATCCAATGAGACGCCCATCAATATCTATCGTCTGGTAGCAGACTTTGCAAAGACATTTGACCCGACGACAACCGTAGTCAGCCATGAACCCGGCGCAACGCGCGACGTTTTGGTCCCCCAGTACGTGGCCACCAATCCCCGAAGTTACATCGGGTGGGGTCATTCCACCCAGTTGGGTTTCTCACTGGGATGCAGCATGGGAGCCAAATTGGCTTGCCCTGAAAATCTGGTAGCTAATTTCATGGGAGACTGCGGAATCGGCATGGTGGGTACGGATCTGGAGACAGCCGTTCGTCTACAGATTCCGATCATGACCGTGATCAGCAACAACGGCACGATGGGCAACTACGAACGTCTTATCCCTCGCAGCAAAGAGCTCTATGGCGTTACGGAATTGGGCGGTCATTATGCCGAGTTGGCGCGTTCGTTAGGGCTGCATGCTGAGCGCGTCGAGCGACCGAATGAAATCATTCCCGCATTGGAACGTGCAGCTGAAGCCACCCTGAATGGCAGTCCCGCACTGGTCGAAGTGATCACCGGTGTCGAGCCGGAAATTTCTTACAACGGTTAACAGCTTTGCGGCAATCGGGGAGTACGATCGGCGTGCCGGGCTTTGCACAAGCCACCGATGCACAACGTCGCCGTTTCCGCGACTAGCAACCGCCACCTGGTTCAGGTCGACACAAGTTGTGCAATACCCGCTGAGCTGGATATCATCCCCACCAGCCACCGTTCACATGGATTGTCTGGCCCGTGATATAGCTCGCAAAATCGCTCTACAAAAAAGTAATTGCGTGGGCAATGTCTTGCGGTTCCCCAAAACGTCCCAACGGAATCTGTTCTAACATTTTTTCTCGCGCCTGATCAGGAATCGATTGTCCCATTGGTGTCAGCACAACACCGGGAGCCACCGCGTTGACGGTAATTTTGCGTCCAGCCAATTCCTTGCTCAACACCCTGGTTAACCCGATCACTCCCGCTTTGGCAGCCGCGTAGTTGGCTTGTCCAAAAAACCCAATCACGGCGGAAATCGATGCCAAGTTGATGATCCGGCCACCCTGCTCCATCAGCGTCACCAACGACTGGCAAACTTGAAACACTCCGGTCAGATTGGTATCGAGGACGGCTTGCCAGTCGTCACCATCCATCTTTTTCATTGTGTGGTCACGGATGATACCGGCGTTGTTGATCAAGATGTCCAGGCGTCCGAATTTTTTCTGGACAGCATTTCGCATCGCATCCACAGCGACAACGTCGCGCACGTCAGCCGCAACCGCCAATGCCCGGTCACCCAGTTCTTGGACCAGTTGCTCTGCTCGCTGCCGGTTTTCTCCCAGGGAATCGTCAACATAGTTTACGACCACGCAACTACCCGCAGCGTGCAACATCCTCGCGGTCGCCTCACCCAGTCCCTGACTCGCCCCGGTCACCACCGCCGTTTTACCCGTTAGATCGATTGTCAGCATCAGGTATCCGCTACAGTTAAGTCCCCGCTGAATTGAAACAATCCTGAAATCGCCATAAGTACGTATAAAAGCACATCGCGACCTGTTTTATTTTCCAGATGATACTTTATCGTAGAAACAATGCAAAAGGGGAAACAAAGGTCGAGTTTCGACCACGTTTGGTAAGTAGCGTGGGAAGCTGATAACACTTCTTTTTTGAAATTACCGCAAAATAGTCGTCCGACGCTTTTCTGAATTGATACCAATGTCCGGCCCGGTCTCACGTTTCACAGGCTTGCCAACCTGCTTCCCCCCTTGAGTCCGCCCGGAATAAAGGTCCATTTCGCCTCTTCCAGAGACACCTTCACCGGTCGCATTTTGGGGCAAATCGTCTCGCGCGGGGCAAATCGCTACACAACGGGGTGACTGGCAGACCATCACATAAGGACTTACGCCATTGGCACAGGCTTTGCATAACTAGGTCTCGTGTCAAAACAAATGTTCGTCCTGAAACCTAGAAATTCGCTCCTGCCCCGGTCAAGGATGACCAAGATTCTTGTTTCGTCGTGCCGGGTGCCAGGCACCCGGCACTTTGGTGGCCTTCCCGTGGCCCCCAGCAAGATAAGAATCGAAATGAACGTTTTACCTGACGGGCCGAGAATGCAAAGCTTTTCAAGTCCACCTCCCGTGTAATCCCGAGCGGGAGTTGAAGAGCAGCGCAACAACGATTCAGAACTGAAATTTCTGAGTCATGGAGTTCCGAGAAGATACCTATTACTTGAGGAATCTCCCCCTTTGGTGATGTGGGAAAGATAGACGCCTATGCTGGCCCCAGGCGTCTGCCCATATCACCATTTTTTTTTGTCTTTTACTCCGGGGCATGCTTCGACATCGCCCGGTCTTGAGCACAGCACCTGTCAGGGGTTGAGTGTCGACCCCCTGTCCAGACACGTCGGACGAGAACAAGACAGCCGAATCCAGCAGAGCCGGTTGTCGCACAAAGACCATTCTCCTTGGACTGAGCAGACCTTCCAAGAGAAAAACGGCAGGGGCTCACTGACTTACCTCCCTGCCAGACACCTACTCTGGTGCCACGAAGAGGGCCGCCATGGGTTGCAGAAATCAGGACTGAGCTTGTCCTGAAGACAGGGCAACCACACTTTCGCGCAATGCACGCAGTTCTCGTTCAAAACCTCCCGACAGAATGGGAAAACGGCACCACGTCTTGGGATCTAAGCTTTCGTCGTCGAGGTGAAACGAGGGTGCATAGCGTTCTCGTTTCCACTGATTGCGACACCACAGGCGAAAGAATCGCTCAATCCACTGGGACAGTTGCTCCGCCGAATACTGACTGTCCCTGGCCTGAAAGAGCCGCAGAATTTCAACCGGGGTGAGCTTGTCTCGAATGGCCGCTCGCTCAATCGCGTCCAGCAAGTCGTAGGGCATCAAGTCATCTTCGTCGGTCTGATGGGCATCCTGTGGCCGAAGTTCAGCCGTGGGAAGTTGAACATTGACCCGGGCCAGCGCTGGCACAGCGCCAATGCCCTCAGGCCCTTCCTTCTCGATCCAACACAACCAATGCCTTAAAAAAGCCTTGTCGATCCCAGCAATAGGACTCAGTCCCCCGCTGGTGTCGCCATCCATCGTGGCGTAACCAACCGCCGCCTCCGAGCGGTTGCTGGTAGAAACCAACAGCGCTCCCTGAAGATTGGCAAGTAACCACACACTGGGTGAACGTGAGCGGGCCTGAATGTTTTGCAAGGCAATGTCGTCCTGTTCCCAACTCAAATCTCGACCGAGCGCCTGACTTACAGTGGAAATGTAGTTCTGCACAATCTCGTCCACGTCAAATTCCAAGAACCGGGCTCCCCACGCTTCGGCCACTTCCAGGGCCGCGTTACGGGTCGTCTCAGAACTATTCCGCGTCGGTTGGTAAACACAAGTCAGGATCTGATGCACCACTGCAAGCGGATCTTGAATGTTCCTGTCGAGAGCATCGATTCCCAGTTTCTCGAGAAAATTCTCCAGCCCCAGTTCCTGACTCCCGAAACTGACCATCAATCCGATGAGCGTGGTCACTGCTGACGAGTCAGCACCGCCGCTAAGCGAAACCACAAATCCCTGCGAACGGCTTTTTCGCAGATAGTCGAACAACCCCAGCGAAATAGCGCGTGAGAATTCCTCCTCCTTGACCGATTGGCCCGTCTCCCAATTTGTCAAATCCGGCTGTGGTGCCTCTGGCTCCACCACCGGGAACTCGGTTTCTGAACGGACCAGTCCCGACCCGTCCATCGACACGTCAGGGCGAAAACTTCCGCTTCGAGAGCGTTGCATTCGAGTGACATCGACGTCGAAGGTGGCTGTAATGATGTGAAAGTCGGCGTAAGAAAATCGTGGTCCCGAAGCCAAGATCCTACCAGCTGAAGCAATCAACGCGTCACCATCATAGATCGCTCGGCCCGCCTCATTTCCCAACAGATTGGAATAGATGTAACTCACGTGAAAGGCACGTGATCCTTCCAGCACCAGACGGCGACGAACTTCGTGTTTTCCAAACGCAAAGTGGCTGGCACTGGGATTCAAGATGATATCGACACCATGCAACGAAAGATCAGTTCCAGGCCGCGTCGCTGTCCAGGCATCCTCGCAGATCTCAAAGCCGATACGAATTCCACCACAGTCAAACATGTAGTCACCCAGCGGATAAACCCGGCCCCCCAACTCGACCTCGGTGCGGGCGCCTTCAGGCCACGCTTTGAACCATCTCTGTTCATAATGAATGCCTTCACCTGCCAGATTCTGCTTCGCCACAAAACCTAAAATCTGACCATCTGCCATCATGCAGGCCGTGTTGAACAAACCTCCGCCAACCATCATGGGAAGTCCGACTGAAACCATCATGCCTCGCGTCTGAGGCACAATCTCGAGCAGGATTTCTCCCACGGTACGTTGTAGCCCGGGAGAATGGAAAGCGTCCTCGCAACCATACCCGGAAACGCACAATTCCGGCATGCAGAGCAAACTCACCTGCTGCGTACGGGCTTGCTGAATAGCTCCCACGATACGGGCCAGGTTACCGTCCCAGTCCAAAGGAGTCTGATTCAAAACGGCAGCTCCCGCTTTAATCCACTTCATCGTTTCATCTGCCCTTTCCACTGAGAACACGATCCGTGTCACCAGCGGCAAACAGTCTTTTTGAAATCATCGCGCCACTTTGAGAATGGTACAGTTGCCCCCCCAAAGGAAATACTTGACACCTTGTTCAGTTGACCAGGCTCATGGCCGGGTACTGGAATCCTTCTACCGTATCTGAACACACCCCCTGCCCACTCCATCGATTGCGACAAACAACTTAAGATTCACCCAATTCACTCAATGATAAATAAGGCTGGAATACTTCACGGCCCGGTCGCCAGGCAACCGTCTCCAGCTACCGCAGACTGGCTGCAGCGTCAGCTTAACGCAGTTATGGATTCAAAGCAGCGGCAAGAACGAGCGCACCAATCGACAATTCAGATCAAACCCCGCCCCATTAGTGTACTATATACACTAAGATGGCGGCAGTCCAGTTAACTCCTGGAAACTACCGATCGTGCCGCGATCATCCCTTTTCAGCCGCCGCACCAGTCCCGGGTTGGTCTGCCCCCCGAAAAATATCGCAGTCGAACCGATCCCTGAATCCTCTTAGAATGCGGTCGCAGGTCGGTTTCCGACAGACCTTTTGAATGACCCTGGAGTTTGGAGGCGAAGCATTGACTAGCAACACTATCGGCTCACCACGCAGGCTATTTCTACAGGAGGTCGAGGTCAGTGGTCACATCATTGACAGTCTCATTCTCCCAAAAGTTCTCGATTGCATTACGGCGTTGGGCGCTTCCTTTCGCATCAAACAAATCTCGATTGGTCAGGCACGGAGTGACCCTAGTTATGCTCTGGTCGAAGTCCAGGCAGAAAGTGCGGACAAATTAGAAGAACTGCTCCGCACCATTGCTGATCATGGCGCCATTTCAGTGGCCTCTGAAGACTGTCGACTCGTGCCGACGGAAATGGCTGGTGCATTTCCGGAAGGGTTCTACAGCACCACCAACCAGCAATCTGAGATCCGTCTGGACGGCAAGTGGGTTGAAGTTGAAAACCAGGAAATGGATTGCGGAATTGCTGTCGATGTGGTCTCTCGCAGGGCCCGCTGTCTGCCTATGACCGATGTCGAAATTGGTCAGTCGATCGTGGTAGGTCACTTGGGAGTTCGCGTACACCCCCAACAACGATCCACTGAGCGCCAGCAATTTGAATTCATGTCCAGCGGTGTATCGACGGAAAAACCCAAGGGACCTGCCATCCGGCAAGTAGCTCAAGAGTTATTTCACACACGCGCCGCAGGTGGCCAGGCATTGGTTGTCGGTGGTCCCGCAATCGTACACACTGGAAGTGGTGGGCATCTCTGCGAATTGATTCAAGGTGGTTACATTCAAAAATTATTCGCTGGAAATGCACTGGCAACCCACGACATTGAACAGGCGATGTTCGGGACAAGCCTGGGGGTTCACTTGGACCGAGGCAATCTTGCGGAGACCGGACACGAGCATCACCTGCGAGCGATCAATCGCATCCGGCGCGAAGGAAGTATCAGGCAGGCCGTTGAGAATCAGGTCCTCACGCAAGGCATTATGTACGAATGCGTACTTCACCATGTCGATTATATGCTGGCCGGCAGCATCCGTGATGATGGTCCGCTGCCGGAGGTGGTGACTGATGCGATTCAATGCCAGCGCATCATGCGTGAAAAACTACGAGACGTCACCTTCTGCTTGATGATTGCCACCACACTCCACTCGATTGCCGTCGGCAACCTGCTCCCTGCGTGGGTCAAAGTCGTCTGCGTCGACATTAATCCTTCGACTGTCATCAAACTTAGCGATCGCGGTTCGTTCCAGACTGCGGGATTGATTACGGACGTCGAACCATTCTTGCGAGCTCTGGTCGCCGAGGTGAAAAACCTGGAATCTACGCCGCGAACTGACCAGTAATTTCCATGGTTTACCCCGCATCCATCGCAGCTTGCAGGGGCGCTCCGACGGGAAATCCAAACCCATCACTTCACCCGGCTCTCTCGGTGGGTTGCGGGCCGAAAGGCTAGACACCGCTTGTGAATTACTGCCTGACAAGACCTGGATAAATATCTAAATCCAAATCCTCCACCAACCCCGCATGAAGGCGTTCGACGGCAAGCGCGCCCATCACCGCATTATCAGTACACAAATTCAAGGGGGCCAGATGCAACGTCACGTTCAGGGCCTGCATTGCCTCCGCAAGCCGTTCGCGCAACCTCTGATTGGCTGCTACTCCACCACCCACACAGAACGTACTAAGCCCGGTCTTGTGCAGCGCCAACACTGATTTTGCAACCAGGCAATCAACGACCGCTTCTTGGAAACTTGCTGCAAGATCCGCCACTTTTTTTTCGGACAATTCGAGTTGACGAAAGTCAGGCTTACCCGGTCCCACCAACTCATAGCGAACAGCGGTTTTCAGTCCACTGAAGCTAAAGTCCAACCGCGAGTCATCCTTCAAGAAAGAACGAGGTAGTGCGTAGGCATCTCGTTGCCCCTTCTCGGCAACTCGGCTGACGGCGGGTCCGCCAGGATAAGGCAAACCTAACATGCTGGCAACTTTATCGAATGCTTCTCCCGCCGCATCGTCAATCGTCCCCCCCAGTTGCTGGAACTCAAGTGGGGTCAGGCATTGATAAAGGCTCGTGTGTCCGCCACTGACCACTAGACCTACACAGGGGAAGACATCCTGTCCCGAGTCAATTCGACAAGCGTAAATATGGGCATGAAGATGATTCACGGCCACCAAAGGAATCTGCAAGGCGGCACTCAGTGTCTTCGCTGCCGCTAAACCGATGAGCAAGGAGCCCGCCAGTCCGGGTGTATTAGCAACAGCAATTGCATCCAGTTCAGCGGCTCCGATGCCAGCCCGACGGAGGGCATCGTCCACGACCGGTAAAATACGTTCCACGTGGGCCCGGGCAGCAATTTCGGGGACGACGCCACCAAATCGTTCATGCAGGTTGTCTTGCGAAGCTACGACGGAAGACTGAACCTCTAGTTCTCCGGTAATAACAGCCGCCGCGGTTTCGTCACAGGTCGTCTCGATTGCCAATAGCAGCATGAAATTTACTTCTGTACAAATTCGACCATCTGTTCACGCAGATACTCAAGACCTTTGAGCAAGACGCGGTCCTGAAACTCCGTTGGTGTGCTGGAAGTCTCGTCGACCGGCTCCACTTCGTCGTTGTTCGGTGACGGATCGCTCTTCGAATCATCCCCTACCGGGCTACCCTCCTGCGATCCGTTGCCATTTTCTTCTTCTTGCCCATCCTCCACTTCGCTCTTGACTGGAGTTTCTTCGACAGCTTCCGGGCTTTGCTCCGACGAGTTTTCTGTGTCAGGATCTGCCTGCGCGTTGCCTTGAATAATGTCTCGAGTTCGCCGATACTTCAGGTAGTCTTCTTCCTCCTGGTCTTCCAACTCGACCACATAACCGTCGTCCGGGTGAACACCCCACTGATCTTCTTTTGTGGCCCCGTAAAAACGATGGATGTTCTTGCCACTGGGCCGCTGATAACTGGCAGTCGTAAGTTTCAATGCGCTCTTCCCATCTTCCAACTCGACCACATTCTGAACACTCCCTTTCCCCCAGGTGCGTGTTCCAATGATGACTGCCCGACCGTGATCTTGCAGACAAGCAGCCACAATCTCGCTTGCACTGGCGCTGTACTCGTTGACCAGGACCACCATGGGAAAGCCTTGAAACGTGTCGGCTCGAACTGCCTTCCAGACCCGTTTTTTTGTGTTGCGTCCCTCGGTGCTTACAATGACTCCGCTGGCAACGAACATGTCACTCACTTCAACGGCCGAAGAGAGAAGACCCCCTGGATTGTAACGCAAATCAAGTACAAGTCCTCGAAATCCTTGCGATGTCAAATCCCTGAACGCCTTCCGAAGATCGCGAACCGTGTGACGACTAAATGCCGTGATCCGGATGTATCCAATTTTTTCGGTAGCATTGTAAAGAAAGTTCCATCGGTCTTTTTCGTCCCTCGTGTCCCCCAGAACGGTTTTAATCCGGATCAGTTCACGCTGCAGCGTGAAGCTTTCCCTGTTGCCGGTACGCGCTCGCTGCAAGGTGATCGTGACGGGCGTACCAACCTTTCCTTTCATTTGCCGAACTGCCTGGTCCAGCGATATCCCGTCGGTCGATTCTCCTTCAATCTCAACGATGCTATCTCCTGCCATTAGCCCGGCTCTGTAGGCGGGTGTCCCTGCAAGTGGACTGATAATGGTCAAACGCCCTCGCTCAATCGTGACCTGGATCCCAATGCCACCGAATTCCGAATCAATTCCACTTCGAAACGAATCGATTTCTTCTGGAGAAATGTAGCTGGAATAAGGATCCAACTTAGTGGTCAGACCTCGAATCGCCGCCTCCACAAGTTCACGACGATCAATCGGCTTCACGTAATTCCGCTCCACCTGATCGATCGTGTCGGCAAACAGCTTGAAGAGTTCGAAGTATTCCTTCTTTTGTTCATCTGTCAAAACCGAATCTTCGGCTTTTACTTCACTGCGTGAAACCTCATCCGCAATAACCAGACCCTGACCGACAACAATTCCCATCAACAAGACAATCATGGTGACTGGAAGTTGAGGCACGTGCCGCATGGCTCTCCCTACGCAGATATTTTTCCAAATACCACCGTCACAAATCAAACACATATCGATCATTCCTTCGACTGCACACAAAACGCGTCAAACTGACAGTTGTTAACCTTTTAAGTGTCGAGACAATCAAAAACTGTTCCACAGACACTTGCACTGTATTTAGGCCAACGTTCCAACGCGACTGGGCAGATTATAGTACAACCAACATGTAGTGACAACTTGAAGACGGGCTCCCAACTGCATCTCCGGTCAGCCACCCGCAATGCAACTCTGCTTCGTGACGCGATCGATCACCTCACACGTGCCAAGCATTGAAAATGGCCTCTGCAAATCCAGACGTCACCACGGCCACAACCTCGATTACACTCCTGCTTCCCATTATCTTTCCCGGGCCGGCCACTCTTATCGTCGCCTTTTAAGCGGAAACAGCTATCTCGCACTTTGAGAACAGTTTAAAGCACCTTTTACCAAGTCTTCATATTTGGCGGTTGAAGTCACGCGTACGGGGAAGAGAAGAAAGTTTCCCCCAAATGACACACGTAAAAAGTTCCCAACGGAAGTCCGTACACGTTTTAAGATAAAGACTTTTCGCCGCACGGAAATGTTTCAGAAGTCTTTAAGGTACCCGGCAGCCTCACTGGTCATACCAAACGCCAAACCCGATCGTCTGCTCATGTTCGTTAAAAAATGAATACTGAGCACTTTTTCCGTTGTAGTAATGAAGTCCCATTCGCATGAGGTTGCCGCTGTGCCTACCGCGCCAGGACCAACCCGTTTGAAATGTAAAATTGCCACCGAAACCGACTTCTTCCCGTAAATGGACATTGGTGGCAATGAAGGGAGCACCGGCCAGTCCTGTGGAACAATACGGAACATACTCAATTCCAAATTGAAACTCCCAGGGATCGCAGACATCGGTATAAAACGCCCAACCAGCTTCGCCATAGACTCGCAACCAGTTGGTTAAATAAATCGAGTGCCCAAGTACCAACGCGTCGCGCGAAAAGTTCAAGCGATCGAAGTCGTGGTTTTCCGGGCGTTGAAGAAATTCGTCGCCCAAGTGGGAACTGAGATGGTAGTAACCAAATTTCCATTGACTGTACTGGTTGCCCCAAGTGCCCAACAAGCCGCCCCGGTAGTCGGCGGCCAGTATGTCAACTTTATGCGGCACGTCCAGTCGCATCTGGGCTGAACCTTCCGCATCCAATTGAAAACCGGACGGAAAAGTCGCACCAGTTGTGCCGTGACGCAGTAAACCGACTCGGCCGCCCACGTTCGCTTCCCAAAGGGTCGTGTCGCGATGCGAGTGGACAATCCGAGCAGCAAGCCGAGGTTCTTTCACGTTGGCCAGGTTCGTCTGATAAATAAGGCCTGCGGGAAAAACTTCCCACCCGAAAAAATTCGACCCGCAACAAGTTGGAGAATCCAGAACAATGTCCGCATCGACAAACTCGTCATGACTCAAGTAATCTACCTGGTCTAACGTCGGTGGGTCTGGGAGAAACGGTTCCAGTTGGGATGCGCCCGGATGCCGGGGGATTTCCTCTGGCCACGGCCCCTGGGAAAGGTCACGGGGCATCAACCACTGGCCCATGACTGGCCGAGACAGGGCGCATAAGACCAGCACCCACAACATGAGCCGTGGTTGTCCACCGGTGTACCGGGCTTGTGTAATGAAGAATGTCACATCACAAACAGATTGAGTTTGACGTCGCCATACGACGTAGGCGGAGGCAGCCGCATTGTTTGTACCAACACGCTGGAAAATAGCGCGGAAGTTTAGCAGTGAAGGCAGGATGGCGACAGCCAGATTGGCAATAATTACCCACAGACAGTCAAAAAGCTGCGCATCGTTCCGCAAGATCTATCCCGGCTTGGTTGCAAATCAAGTACTAGCTAGTTTCAACATCTGGGTTGGAGTTGCGGTACACGTGGAAAATAAACCGTCTTGCATAATCTCAATTCCTGCTCTCCAACCTGCTATCATGTCACAGCATTGGAGACCATCCGTAAAAGCGGCGTGGATCCAGCTCCAAGGCCTGCACCGGCAGCTAGCGGAATCTTGTACTTACTGTGATGATCCTCCAAGCCTCGGTAGGATAGTAAGTAGAGAATCTGTGGCAAAAGGAGTGGTCAAGCGGTGAGAGCTGACAAGTACGCTCGTCGGGAACTCGAAGTGTATCCGCTAAAATGAACCCGATAGCAAACGGTCCTACAGGTACAAGATCAGCGACAAATCTACTCGTCACCTGCAACGAGAAACTGTCATCTCTTGAGAAACAACAACTGAAATGTGAGGAAGGTTAAGCACTCGATGCAACAAGCGGACATAGCGATTATCGGTGGCGGAATCATCGGATTGGCAACAGCCCATGAATTAGTCACACGGTTTCCTGGAAACCGTGTGGTCATTCTGGAAAAAGAATCCGAGCTCGCCGCGCACCAGACGGGCCACAATTCAGGAGTATTACACTCTGGAATCTATTACAAGCCCGGTTCACTCAAAGCTCAGAATTGCCGCGATGGCAAGTCCGCCATGGAGGATTTTTGTCGCCGTGAAGAGATCCCCTTTGAAAACTGTGGCAAGGTAATCGTCGCCGTCACCGAAGACGAAATTCCCCGCCTGGAGGCCATTTTCGAGCGCGGTCAGGCAAATGGTGTTTGCTGTGAAATCATCCCTGCTGAACGGCTGAAAGAACTCGAACCACACGCGGCGGGTCTCAAGGCCATCCATGTCCCCGAAGCCGGAATTGTCGATTACGTACAAGTCTGCCAACGTCTGGCCAATCTCGTCAGGCAGCAGGAGGGTGAAATCACACTTGACGCTCGCGTTCAAGGGTTGGAAGCTCGCAACGACGCGGTCATCCTGAAGTCGTCAGCGGGCGAAGTAGAAGCAAGGCATGTGATCAATTGCAGTGGATTACATTGCGATCGCCTCACCAAGCTCAGTGGCCTGCGGCCCACGGCGCGGATCATTCCTTTTCGGGGTGAATATTACAAGCTCAAACCCGATTCGCATCATCTTTGCAAGAATCTGATCTATCCGGTGCCGGATCCGAGCTTTCCATTTCTGGGAGTTCACTTCACACGCATGGTTCATGGGGGCGTTGAATGCGGTCCCAACGCCGTGCTGGCATTTGCTCGTGAAGGCTATCGAAGAACGGATATCAATCCCTACGATTTGCTCGAATCACTTACCTATCCGGGCTTCGTACGACTCGCCTGGAAGTATTGGCGCACCGGCCTGGGAGAAATGTGGCGATCCGTCAGCAAACAGGCGTTCGTACGTGCTCTGCAACGGTTGTTGCCAGAAATTCAGAGCGAACACCTGATCGCAGCTCCTGCGGGAGTTCGAGCCCAGGCCGTGACACCTGATGGCAACATGGTCGATGACTTCCTGATCCAACGAGACGATCGAATCATCCACGTTGGCAATGCCCCCTCACCTGCAGCGACGTCATCACTGAACATCGCTAAAATGATTGTCAACATGTTGGATTTGTGAAGTTTGCGGCACGGGAAAACAGACGGAAGACCCCAAGTCTTCTGCAGGTGTCGTGCCGTCTGTTGAAAACTGGAGTCGGTGGGATTACATGCACTGCAAAATGATGTCCGTCATCTGCACCGTATTCAGGCCGCCTCCCAAATCCGGGGTTGCAGCACCATCCGCCAAAGCTCGCTCGACTCCCACGCGGATGGTCGCGGCCGCTTGCTTCAAATCCAGCCAATCAAGCAACATGGCTGCGCTCTGAATCGCTGCCACAGGATTGGCGATTCCCTGACCCGCGATGTCCGGTGCGGACCCATGAACCGGCTCAAACAACGAGGGAAAAACGCGTTCTGGATTGATATTTGCGCTGGGAGCCAAGCCCAACCCGCCGACAATGGCCCCGGCCAAGTCGGTCAGGATATCGCCAAACAGGTTGGAGGCCACGACCACATCAAACTCGTGGGGGCAGCGGACAAAATTCATGGCAGCCGCATCTACATGCTGACGATCCGTTGTCACCTCGTCATACTCGGGCATGACTTGATCGAGAACATCATCCCACAACACCATGCTATATGTCAGGGCATTCGACTTGGTAATCATCGTCAGCCGCTTCCTCCGGGTGCGCGCCAGTTCAAATCCGTAGCGCAAGACCCGTTCGACACCCCGGCGAGTGTGCACAGCCGTCTGGACCGCCACTTCCTCGGGTCCCGGCTTTACCCGGCCACCGCAAGAAGCATACTCTCCCTCGGAGTTTTCTCGCACCACAACAAAATCGATCTCGCCCGGATTAACCAGCGGGCAGCGGACTCCGGACAACAACTTCGCCGGACGGACACAAGCATACTGGTTGAAGGCTTGCCGGATTTTAACGAGTGGTTTTAGAGTGACATGGTCTGCCAATCGGCCGGGATCTCCCACCGCACCGAAAAAAATCGCATCAAACACCTTTAACTGTTCCAGGTAATCGTCTGGCACAACCGATCCATGCTGGAAATAGTAATCACAACCCCAGGGCAACCAAGAAAATTGCAGTTGGAAACTTCCCTCTTGCCGCTGAACATGCTGCAACACTCGTACTGCTTGGTCGCAAACTTCTTTGCCGATCCCGTCGCCCGGGTAAATTGCTACTCGATAAGAATTCATATTTTACAGTTCATTTCTGATCAATACGGAACCAAGCAAGAGGCCTTTACATTTACCAAGGTAAAAAACCTCGCCCCAAAAACGTTTTTTGGCGTACCCAGGCGGGCCCGCGTATGATTAAACTAGTTAACAGGAATTGAAATAAAGGCGGTTGCCCTAAGGATTATAGCAGGATCCCCAAGAGGCAGAACATGGTTTCAGTGTTATTGCAGCGTCCGACGCTGATCTTGAACCGCAACTGGCAACCCGTCAACGTCTCCACCGTTGCACGTGCCCTGGTAATGCTCTGGAATGAAACCGTTCGCGTTGTCGATCCGGTGGATTACCAGCTCTACACGTGGTCCGATTGGGTACGACTTCGTCCCCGGGATGACGAACCCTTCGTCCAGGCGGTATCATTTCGTCTGCGTGTTCCCGAGATCGTCACATTGAACGAGTACGATCGATTGCCGGCAAAGGCAGTCAGCTTTAGTCGACGCAATGTGTTCAAACGCGACCGATTCACGTGTCAGTACTGCGGAGTTCAACCTGGTACAGGCGAACTGACGATTGACCACGTCTTACCGCGTTCACACGGGGGCGAGTCAACATGGGAAAACTGTGTATTAGCCTGCTTAAATTGCAACAAGCGGAAGGCGGACCGCATTCCGCAACAAGCTAAGATGCGACTGCGCAACGTGCCCGGTCGTCCTCGTTGGAAACCGCTTTACGCTCCCCAAGACGTACGTATCGAAAGCTGGGCAAAGTTCATCAGCGAAGCCTACTGGAATGTGGAATTGGAACGGTGATATTTTAATACCCCGTGGCCAGCGGTCCCAACGCATTCGTCTTTCCATCGCCCAACGCGCGCTGCTTGAACCAGGGTGGTAAAAGCGAAGATGGCATACCGCCAGTCTTCACCGGAACGACAAGCTGAATCGTCTGGACTATGGCAGACCAAGTGATCCAAATAGCGGACACACGTCCATGATTTGGCTCACCTGATCTCCGCAAACTTTGTTGTTCCAACTCGTTCCGCAGATCTCACCTCTTGATTCATCCCTCGGACCAGTCCCTTAACCTTCTACTTTAAACACCGTCTTGATGGGGCCAAACTCACATTCGTCCAGCAAGTTCTCCAGCCGAGCGACCTTTCGATATTTGGGCCTCCAATTCAAAGGACCTTACTGATGATCGGTTACGGTGTGTAACGAGCTCCTGTTGGCTCCAATTGCCCGAAACTCCCAGTTGGCCCTTGTCCCTGTTGGAAGAATCTGTCCCTCGCTGGTCGGACTTCCAATTTACACGGGGCAGAATGTCTCGCTGGGGCGAATCGCCCCGCGCAACCACCGTCTCTGAAAACCCCCGCTTTGCCCCCCTCCAAAACGTTATCTTCAATGCACAACACCGATTGCGTACACCTGGGTGACAGACGGTCCGATTGGCACACAAGTTGCGACCACAGAGTGTTCCTTTGAGAGGGCTGGCAAAGAGATCAAGTAGACCAGTGGACAGTGTGCCTGCTGCTTGTACGCCGTCACAGCGAGCCCTCCAGGAAAAATCAACATGCCGACAACCACCCAAACCACGCAGAAACAATTACAACCGGCGGTTGTTCCGCTCGCAGAGTGGACTGATGAACAACTGCTATTGGATTATCGGCGGACGGGAAATCAAAGATTGTTCGAAACGCTCGTCCAGCGCTACGAGCAAGAACTGTTTGCCTATCTGAGAGCTTACCTCGGTGACGCGCAGCAGGCCGAAGATACATTTCAAATAGCATTTCTACATGTCCACCTGAAATGCGATCAGTTCGAGGAAGGCCGCAAGGTTCGGCCCTGGATTTATAAAATCGCAATTAATCGTGCCATTGACAATCTTCGCAAGAATCGTCGTCGCAGTACGGTGAGTCTCGATGCTCCACACGACACTCACGATCCTGACTCGGGCGGTTGGGTCGAAGTCTTACCAGGAACCCGCAGGACTCCCATCAACAGGTTGATTGACCAGGAGGAGAGCCACCGCTCTTTGTCGGTGTTGGCGAAGCTCCCTGAACACCTCAAACAAGTCGTTACATTAGTCTTCTTTCAAGACATGAAGTACCGCGAAGCAGCCGAGTTTCTTTCGATTCCCGTGGGCACCGTGAAGAGCCGCATGCATACCGCTCTTGGTCGTATGCACCGATTGCTACAACCACAACCCATTTAACTGTCGTTCGGGGCCAACTGCAACAAAACAGGACAACCACTCATTATTTCACCTTCAATTTCACCCAACGAGAATTTGATGTCACGATTTATACCTCCTGCACATTTGCGGTCTTCAGCACAACACCCCTTCACGGGTTCTCAGCAGCCCGAGTTTGCAGTGAGAAAATTTCAACGAGTTATCGCCGGAGACGATGCTGTCGGCTTCTACCTCTTACAAATTTCCAAACACCCCCTACTGACTCTCGACGAGGAACAAGACACTGCCAGGAAAACTGATGTTTACCGGTCACAGTTTCGATACAGGCTGCTGCTCTGCGGTTTTGCCCTGCAGAAGGTTGTAGATCTGCTGACGAAAGTGGACCAGGGACAGTCCCGTATCGACCGCGTTCTGGACATTGCCGTGACAGATATGGAGAAAAAACGGCGTTACAAAGAGCGGTTGGCAGTCAATCTGGCAACGCTGAAGCGTCTCTTGCACAGTAATCAAACAGACTTTCGGATTTCCGTTAACAAGAAACAAACCTCACTAAATCGCCGGAATGCGTGGAAGAGAATCGTCCGCCGACAACACAAAGGTGCGCGTCTGGTTGAAGAATTAAAATTGAGGATAGAACGATTGCTGGCAATCTTTGCTGAACTTCGCGAATTCAACGAACGGATGCAGTGTACCAAGTACCTTCTGGACCAGGAAAACAAGCGAAGTAAAAACACCTTGTTCAATGAACACCGAGGGTTGCTCTGGACATTGGCAAAACAATCCCATGACACCCCGCGAACTCTGCAGCGCAAAGTACAAAGTATTTCCCGGTCTCAAACGGCTTATCAAAACGCAAAACGACAATTGTGCAACGGAAATCTGCGTCTGGTCGTCTCCATTGCCAAAAAGTTTGCGAACCGGGGACTCAGCCTGCTCGACTTGATCCAAGAAGGAAACTCCGGCCTCATGCGAGCCGCCGAGAAATTCGACTATCGACGTGGTGTTAAGTTTTCCACTTACGCAACGTGCTGGATCCGACAAGCAATTCTTCAGGAGTTGGGAGGTAACTGCCGAACGATTCGGCTACCGATCTACATGAACCGGACCGTGCTGAAAACCCAAGAACTTGTGCAACATTTGTCCCTCCAGCTCGGTCGGCGACCTACCGAGGACGATATTGCTGACAAGGCCCGCCTTTCACAGACCGACCTGATACAAATCACTCGCCACACATCCGCACCACTGTCGCTGGACCATCAAGGGGGCTCACAAGATGACGACCTTAACCACATCGTCCCCGATTCCCGGATTTGTTCACCCGCCCTTCAAATGCATCAGCAACAACTACACCATCACATTCGCCGGATTCTTGCCACACTTGAGGAACGCGAGCGTCAAGTGATCACCATGAGATTCGGGTTGGACCACAGTCCTCCGCTCAAGCTGCGCCAAATCGGCACCTTGCTTTCCGTCACCCGTGAGCGTGTGCGCCAAATCGAACAGGAAGCATTTAAGAAACTCCGGAACTCCCGGCACCTCCATGACCTGGCGGGATTTTTAGATATTCAGTCGGAGAGGCAAACGGATCCCGTTACGGCTTGATCGTCTCCGCTAGTCAACGGAACGCTGTTTTTTTCCTGCCGCAATCATCACAATGGCCTGTTTGAATCTTTAAATCACGAGCCCGAAAATCCGTTTTCCTGCCAGGGCGTGGCCTGTAACGAAAGCAAGATTTTTCACTTCCTGCATCGGACTTGGTGTGTGGGGCGAAGAAGGAACCACAAGGCTATTTGAATGCAATGGTTTCTTGAAGTGGCCGGAGTACCTGGTCCCTGACGTGTTCGTCAACCATCTCCTGACAAATCGCGGTCAGACGATGCATCACCGCATTAAATGTTTCACCCGGATCAAGACTTCCATAACGACGTGCGGTCAAGTAGACACTTAACTGCTCTTCGGGGAACTCGCCCACGCGAACATGATAAGCACTTGTTCTCGTTTCAACGCTCAGCCTGCACTGAATTCTGCAATCATCGGCCAAACCAAACTGAATCGACGGTTCATAGCTGATCATCGTGTTTTTTGCACCTTGCGCCAATCGATCAAAGGCAGGAACGACCCCCAGGGCTTCAGCAACCAACTGGTTGTGATTCCCTCGATAGGTGAAATCGAAACCAAACGTGCAATTAAGTGATTCGCAATCCAAGGGGCTCATTGACAGCATGAAAGGCACCAAATCAAGCACCAAGTCATGTTGTTCTAAAGCGTGTTCAACGAATTCCGGATTGACCTGTCCCGATGATATTCGACGCAGTTCAACCGATGACCAACGGTACTTGCCACTCTCTTTGTCTTCTTCAAGAACAAAGGCGTTCTGATCACGACAGTAAAAATTGCGCATCGTCGGATACTGCTTTTGTAACCGATCAAAGAAATGCAACACGCTGTCACGGGAACTCGGGAGTTCCATCTCCGTGTTCAGGTTCATGTTGATGTAGAAATCGTCACTTAAACCGCTATAGCGATTCATGTGTTGTTTCCTGTCAGCAGAACTGGGAGAAGCGGGGAGTCGCCACGAAACCCTCACTGAATTCACAGTAAGGTAGTGCAGTATATCGAACGACCCTGCAGCCTGTCAAAGACTTGCTGCCTGTAACTTTTATATTGATCGAGATTGCGAAAAACGCAATCAAATTAGAGGATCTAAAACAGAAAAGCAGCCTTTGATGACCACAAGCACAAACCACTTGCAGTTTCTCCCGTTTATGCCAATTCTTTAGGAAAACGTCGTGGTAAAACAAGAGGCTTCAATGGCCACCCACCAGTTGCTGAAGTTCGAGACAGATTTAGGCCGGATGTGGATGCTCGTCCAGCCCCGGTATCTTTGCAGATTGAATTTCGGGAGTCCCACTAGCCGGACTGCCACTCAAACTATCGGGAGCGCGCAATTCGAAGTCGCTCAAGAACCTCAAGCTGCCTGGCAGTCCCAGCTGATGACAGCCCTGTGCCGGTACGCTCAAGGCGAGCCACAAAGATTTTCAGATGTTCCACTGCAGCTTTCGTGGTTGACGCCTTTCGCTCGACGGGTGATTCACCGTTGTCGGCAGATACCTTTCGGAACAACTGTCAGCTACAGTGAACTGGCCACTCAAGCCGGTTCTCCCAAAGCGGCACGTGCCGTCGGGAACGCAATGGCGCGAAATCGTTTTCCTCTTGTTGTACCCTGTCATCGTGTCGTGGGAGCTCGTCAGACACTGGGAGGATTTTCGGCAGGGCCGGGTGTGGCTTTGAAACGACGATTGCTGCGTCTGGAAGGTGCACACGTTGGAGTGCAAAACAGAGACTGCCCGCCCTGATAAAACAAATCTCCTCGCCAAGTTTGGATGTTATGCCCCCTCCTCGATCCCCTTCATGGGCGACAACTTAAGTTCCGGAAAGATAACGCCGCTAAGGAACGATATCGCTGATTTATTCCGCTTGATGGCAACACTTTCCATCCCGAGGGTCACCACGTTCCGGCGACGTTGTCCCATCTCGCCCGATAGGTTGTCGCCGGTAACGTTTACAGCAGTCACTGGCACCTTAAATTACCGGAACAGGGACGAGTCCCGCCAAGCATCGCGCACAGCTGTGGATCACTCGCTGGAATCCAAATTGACAGACGCGTATTTGCCACCAAAAAACAACAGGGGTGCGCCCTCACCCAATTCTCCCGCAACAATCTCTCCAATAAAAATATCGTGATCGCCCCCCGGGACAATTTCCTTAACACGGCAGTCGACCCATCCCAACACGCCCTTCAAAATGGGAGCGCCCGTCGTCGCAGAAGTCACATCGAGGCCTGAAAAATCTTTAGGGCCCGCATATGCAAATCGATCACTGAGCTGCTGCTGATCAGCTGAAAGAATGTTAAGAGCAAAACAATTCCCCTCGCTGAACTGCTGATGCGACTGACTATCTCGAACTACAGCCAGCAGTACCAAAGGGGGATCTAGAGAAAGAGACGTCACGGCATTGGCAGTCATGCCCCAGGTTTCACCATTTTCCAGCTGGGTGCTGGCGACGGTCACTCCAGTAGCAAACTGGCCCATTATCTTACGTTGAACCGCTGAATCGATTGTCATAGAAAGTCCTCAAACGATCCTCAAAACTGCTGACATGTTCAAGTTGAGTCCGACCGGGAACCAGCCACACTTCGCTTCAACACTTGGAACCGAATGCCGCTTCTGAAATCGAAATCACAGCGCAGCCCATCAAGGACACCGTTATGGACGTGAAACCGCCCCGAATCAACGAAGAAACTAGGTGGCAGGCCGTTGGGCCGAGGGCCGAACGCGTTTCTGAATGTCCGTCTCCAAGACGCCGAAGGTTGCCTCATGCCTCTGTATCGACAGCTGCAGAGCGAACAGGAGTCGCTTGGCTGTATAGAAATTCACTACGATCCGTTGGTTGATCTCGATCGGTTTGGTCGGTATTCCGGTGGCCTGCTGATTGAGCGCAAAATCGACAATCAGCTCTTCGGGTGTACCCGTCACTCGGCAAAAATTCGCGTAAGACGTGATTGCCTTCGACTCGTCAACTTGAATTTCTGGCTGTCGTGGTTGACCGCCATCGGCTGCCGCCGTCTCTCCGGCAGGACTATTTTTCGGAGATGACTCTTCTTGTTTCGCCATAATTAAAATCCTATCACTCGGTACCTGTATTACACGCCTCCAATGCCCCAAGGTCACTGCACCCAAAGCCAACACTTCCTCGTGACCAGCCTCCTATTTCCATTCAAGTCATCCTATCAAGTTGGCTCAAGGAAGCAACCGCCCCTGGAAAGGATCGTTTCGTCCTCTTTGACGCGTTGCAATTTCGTGAGTTGAAATCTACCAGTTCAGTGGCTCCCACGTCCTTGTCGCGAGGAAATTTTTACCTCCGCACAAACGGGACAGTAATCACCTGGAGAACACACCCGGTGATGCCAACACGATATTGCCAACACGATATTGCCTTCCAGGTTCCCCCGACCGCTTCTCGACCTTATCCGAGAGACAGACAAGGATCCGTGTTCGAGAACCTGTGGTTTGGAACCGGAGCGGAAGGAACAGTCAGTCTTTGTTCCATGACGACGTGCGAAGAAAGCATCCGGTCTGTGCAACTGGTTTAAACGGAATAGAAAACCCGTCAGACGCACCTGGATCCCACCTACGACTCACCGGGAGTAGTGGCCTGTCATGCGGTTCGACGAAATTGAGGATCCTGTGAGGCAGAGTGCAGCAACCACGGGAAGGTTTTCTGAAGTCCCTGCCGCAGGGACATGAGAGGGCGATATCCCAATTCTTCTTGCGCGCGATCGATCAGTACGTGCCGGGAATGACTCAGAATCTGGTCAATTCCACGACGGTAAGGACGTCGACATCCTATGAGGGCCCAATCGACACGGGCCACCAGCGGGGAAATGACCCGCCGTGGGACCTGGTATCCCATCAAACCCGCTAACACCTTCACTAAATTAGCTGTCGTGGTTTTGGATCCATCGGTGACGTTGTAAATCCGGCCCCGAGCGGCCTCCGCGTGGGCAGATCGCACCATGACACGAATCAAATCCGTTACGAAGACCAGGGGAATGATGTTGCCTCGCCGACCGACAAACGTAAACTTGCCAAGTCGCAGTACGTTGTCAAGAGTTGACATTTTTTGTTCACCGGGACCGTAGACCCAACCAGGGCGAAGTATTGTGACATCGACGTCGTGATCTCGGGTGAATTGCAGTGCCAGCGCTTCGGCGTCAATCTCTACATCTGAGAAAACCTCTCCGGTGCGAGTGGCCGGAGCGTCTTCGCTAACCGTTTTCTCACGAACAGCCTTCGACACATTCAACGAACTCATCAAAACCACGCGTCCGCACTCTGTCCTGCGGGCCGAGTGCAACACGTTCCGCACGCCATTCAAGTTCGTGCGTCTTATTTCGTCATCACTCGCGAAATCACTTGCAGCGGCGCAGTGGTAAACGGCTTTCGACCGCTTGAGTGCGCCATCCAATGAAAGGCGGTCACAAACATCTCCCAAAACGACCTCGGCACCCAGACGACGAAATTGTTGCGCACTTTCCGCTTTGCGAAGAAGCACGCGTACCGGTTCTCCGGTTCCGAGAAGATGGTTGACGAGGTGACCACCGACAAATCCCGTAGCTCCGGTGACAAGATTAAACCGACCCCGTTCCTCTATGGATCTTATGAACACGAGTCGTTTCCTGGCGCCAGCCGTCAGTTCCCACGGTGATTATCTCCTGGGTGCGAAATTCCACGGTTCACAACGTCCAGGTACACCTTCCTGTCATCGTCCAAACAACACGTGGTTTCTTTCGAATAAAACAATCAACCCTCAAAGTTTCGCCAATTTCTCGAAATATCATACATCACACCCTGTTGCATATTCCTCGCTGACGAAAGCAACGCAGTGATGACAGCCGAGGAATCCATCCGAAAACTGTCTTGAGACCGGTCCCACACCACCTGGCACGCAGCGGCACTAGGGATATTGCCACGCGAAAGGCCCAGCCCTCCACCTGCACCAGCCCCCCTCGAGCCAACCGGATTCATGCTCCACCGTCGCGCTTATCTGTGGTTCCGACGCCAACGCGTTTGCAAATTTCTCAGACAAACGTGTAACATGCAAAAGGTTCAACATCAGGTTCTGATGAAAAAAATTCGCCAGAATGGAACCAGTCAGTTTGGACGTGAGCATGGGTTGAGCGACGTGCGAAACGTGGCAGACTTCCGTAGGCGGATGCCCATTACGACCTACGAAGACTACCGGAGCCACATTGACCAAGTCAAAACCGGCAACCTTTCTGCCATGTTTGGCCCTCGCACCCAACTGTTGATGTTTGCCTTGACGTCGGGCACCACCAAGGACTCGAAATTCATTCCCGTCACCAAAGAGTTTTTTCGAGAGTACCGGGAGGGCTGGAACCTGTGGGGTGTAAGCACGTTTTGTGACCACTGGGACCTGACGCAAAAACAGACGGTACAGCTAAGTAGCGACTGGCAGCAGTTCTACACCGAAAGTGGGATTCCCTGTGGAAACATTAGCGGTCTGGCAGCTGAAACGGCACCACGCATCAGCAATTCCATGTTCATCTTGCCCAAGTCGATCGTCCAAATTCGAGATAGTTTTTCCAAACAATACACGGCGCTCCGGTTATCCATGGCCACCTCGAACGTGGGCATGATCATTACGGCCAATCCGAGCACGTTGGTAGATTTTTCCCATTTGTCCAACCGATACCGTGAACAACTCGTTCGAGACATTCACGACGGCACCCTTTCAAACGAAATTGAACTTCCAGCACACGTTCGGTCGCTATTGGAGAGACGGTGTCGCAAGCCCCGTCGGCAACGCGCCCACGAACTTGACCGCCTGGTCGAGAAACGTGGTACCCTGTCACCACGGGACTTTTGGCCACATCTTTCCGTGCTCGCCGTGTGGACAGGGGGATCGGTCGGATCCTACCTGCCTCGATTGACGGAGCACTTTGGCCACGTCACCTTTCGTGACCACGGACTGTCAGCCAGCGAAGGCCGAATGACGATTCCTTTTCAAGACGATGATTCAGCAGGAGTTCTGGACTACCAGAATCACTATTTCGAGTTTGTTCCGGTGGCAGAACATGGATCCGTACAACCAACGATTCTGGAAGGACAGGAATTAGAAATAGACCACAATTACTTTATCCTGCTGACCACATCGAGTGGATTTTATCGATACGACATTCAGGACGTCGTGCGATGCGTGGGGTTTCAGGGAACAGCCCCTATTCTCAAGTTCTTGAACAAGGGGTCCTGTTTTTCAAGTATTACAGGTGAGAAGCTGAGCGAGTTTCAGGTGGTTACCGCAGTTCAACAGGCATTTAAGTCGACGGGAATTCCGATCGAACACTTCACCGCGGCCCCGGTATTCGGAGACCCACCAGGCTACACCCTGATGCTCGAATCAGGATCCTGGCAGCGGAGGAGCAATTTACTGGCTCGCCGCGTCGACCAGGAACTGTCGGAAATGAACTGCGAATATGCGAATCGAATCGCCACCCGCCGATTGAAACCTCTGGAAATCCAAGCGGTTTCTGTTGGAACCTGGCAAGCCCTTCGGAAAAAGCGTATTTCCCGATTGGGAGGAAGCCTGGAACAGTACAAGCACCCCTGCCTTATCAACGACCTTGACTTCGTGGCTTCGTGCGGTTTGCTGGAATCGGCGACCGCAATGTCGGAAGCGGGCTAGAACCCGCCGCACCATTGTCCTCGATGCTGCAACGGTCCCGCAGCAACGCCCTGATCTCACGCTTCACGCCAAGCGCCCGGCCGGGATCGACAAGCTCACCGAAGTCGAGTCAAGCATCCTCGGATAGTCTGCCACAGGCATCTTTCAGGTTTTGCCTGCAGAGGATATCGCGTTACAAACACAGATCGAAGCGCCCTCAATATACCGCAAACCCCAACACCTTTTTCTGCTCAAGCGTCAGCGCCTCGAGCTCTTCCGGTGTCAGCGCTTTCACCTCAGAATAGTCCGAAGGCGCCGGCAGAATCCCCAGCAGGCGTTTCGCATCCTCCGACATCTGTTCAATCGCCCCGGGCGCCACCACACGAGTCGTATCCGTTTTGCCCTTGATCCATCCCCGCTGATAATAGGCAATCACACACCATCGCGGCGCATCGCCCCGGTTCACCCCTCCCTGATGCCAGAGCGCGGCATCCCAGATAATCGCTGACCCGGCCGGCGCCTTTACCTGGATCGCGCCCGACGCCCCCTGCTCGGGGTCCGGTACTTCACGCGAAAGGTGAGAGCCAGGCCATACGAACGTCGTACCGTTTTCCTCGGTGAAATCCGTCAGGCACCAGATGACATTCAGCGCCATCGGGAAATGACGTCCTCCGGCAAACGGGAGGACGGTATAGTCTTCACGATCAACATGTACCTGAAACCCTTTTCGTGCATCCCGCTCGCCCGTGGGCATCGGCACGCGGATATTGGCATCGTATAAAAACGCATCATCACCAAGCACCTCGTTGACCACCCCAATCACCGGAGGGTTCAGGAAGAATTCATAAAAGTGCGGATGCTTGCCGACAATCACATGCGAGTTCCGCAAATTATCCGTCTGCGTCCCTGTCCCGCGGGCGACGTCGGCTTCCTGCTCCAACACGTCCTCGACCGCGCCGCGCGCGGCTGCCACCCCGTCTGCGGAAAGAGCATTCGCCACGATCGTGTATCCCAGTTCCTCGAGCTGCTTCGTCTGTTCCTGAATGTCACTCATCGAATCGGCCATGATGGAATATCCATATTTTTCATTAGCGGTTGGGTCCTTCACCATCAGACTCGCGACACACCCCGCATCCAGGAAACCAGATCATTTTTGTACCTATGAATACAGGGATCAAACTCTAGCGTGTGACTCGCCTGTTTGTACTCGATGACGGTGGTGTTCGTCCCACCGGATCCGGCAACAAGTCGATGCACTGCCTCGTTCGCAATAATTCGGTCCCTGCCGGCCAGGACCAATAACACGGGACACTGAACCCGATCGCAACAAGCATGTGCATAATGAGTCAGTTGACAGTCGGCCAGAGCACATCGCAGGGTGATTTCGCGGAGAGCCAGGGGATCCTGCCCGATATATGCCTTCCAGCTTTTCGTGTCGGTGAACAACGAGGGATCACGCAACGGAATGGAGACCTTCTGCTGGCTGAAGTACGGCACACTTCCAACACCATACAGGAACGCACGCTGCCAGAGACGAGGCCCGCGCCGGGCAACCAGACCGGGACACAACAATCCCAGGCCGTCGACCAGGCCGGGTCGTTGTCCGGCAACCGCTGCACCCAGTTTGCCACCCCAACTGATTCCCAACAAGATCCGGGGCAGGTTCGAGCGTAAACTGATCAGAAACCGTTCAACATCGGATATCCAAGTCTGAAAACAATCCACGTCGCCACGTGCCTGGCTGTTCAACCCCGACCCTCGACGATCGAGAAAATAAACATCTGACCCGGTCCGGGCCAGATGTTCACAACTGGCCCCATACCATCCACCGTGACTGACAATACCATGCAGGCAAACAACCTGATTGACTGGCTTGGCAGCCCTCCAACTGCGTACAGCGAGCTGATATCCATCCTCCGCCCGAAAGTGTTCGATCGAGGGAAGGATCGTGTTCTCTTCGGTCATGAAACGTTGTTGTTTTGTGAATCGCACCATGTTAAACAACGGGTTCGTGGTTCATGAAAGAGTTACTTCTGTATCCGACACCAGCTCGTGAGTGGTGAGAATCATCATCCTGACAGGTATCCAGACGGAGGTCTTCCACCCTTATTCACTCAGTTCAGTTGATAGGTTTGGCAGGCCACGGCCATCTTTCTCAGTGCATCCGGTTTCACGACGACTCCCAACCCGTGGCCAAGCAGGGCCGGAGCGCGGCCGCCGTATCCAAACGTTATGTCTTCTTTAGTCAACGACCTGCCGAGGACATGACGGTCGTAGGACCCCTCGAGATACGTGAGGTTCGCAACGTTCGTTGCAAAATGCCGGCCCGCAGCTGACAGAATCCCGGATTCTCCCGGGTGGCAACCCAGTTGATAGCCTAAACCGGCGTCGCGAGCCATGGCTGCAAGCCTCAGGCTGTTGAAGATTCCGCCACACTTCGACAGCCGGATGTTGAACAAATCACAGGTCCCTTTACGGATTGCCATGGAGGCATCCAAAGAACTGGTCAGCGATTCGTCCAACATCAGACGAATTGGAAACTCGCGTCGGACTTCGGTTAACACATCGACATCCTGATGAGCAACCGGTTGTTCAATAGCGCTGATGCGATGCAGTAAGAATGACTGCAAGCGAGATTTCACCTCCTCAGCTTTCCATGCTTCATTCGCGTCCAAACGGAGATCCATGCGGGAACCCAACCACCTTCTCAACTGAGTCAGCCTGTCCGCATCATCAACCCCGGGCATGCCCACCTTGATTTTGCACTGCGCAAACCCGTAGGCCCGTATTTTCAAGGCGGAACAAAGTTCGCTTCCCGGAGCGGCTGCAGTGATGACACCTGAGTAGCGTACCTGCTGCTGAGTTTTCTGAAGATTCAAATCGGAAGCAGTTCGGGCAATGACCTCACTGACGGATTGTTCGAACAAACGGCCGTAAGCATCCAACAAGGAAAGTTCCAGTGCGCAGCGCAATGCGTTGCCGTAACACCCGCGACTGTCGCCCGGAGGTCGGAAGATTTCAAGGTGCTCGCATAAATGGATGACATCCTCCCAGGACCCGCAGTCCTGGAAAAGTTGCTGGCCGATGTTGGACAATTCCAGTTGTTGCAGGGCGCCTGACACCGATTCGCCGGTCACGTAGTTCCGTGGCACTCCCTCTCCCCAGCCGACAGTGCCATCCTCCAATGTACATCCAATTAGGAGATTTTCACTTTGCGTTCGGACAGCCGAAGCATGTCGAATTGGTCGACGCAAGGGTAAATGAAGTCGATAGGCTTTGAGTTGGCGAACTCGCATGACAGGGTGGTGTTGTCAGGCAGCTGCTGAAATTTTTCTGGTGGCATTGGTCGCAACCAACCCGGTGAGCGATTCTTTGACGCCTTCCTGAAAATCAACTTGAGGATCGTAGCCCAGCAGGCTTTGCGCCTTTTCAATCGAAAAGTCGAGATTGAGCGTCATGAACTTGACCCTTGCCTGGGTGAGCATAGGAGCCTCGTCAGCAGCTCGAAGTCGAGCCCAACCCTCGATAGGACGTACGAGTGAACGGGCAATCCATTCCGGAACACTCCGCGGGTGGGCAACCTTTAAAAAGTCAGCAATGGCACCGATGAACTCCTTGCGGGTTACCAGCCTCCCGTCACGAATATTCACGGTGTGGCCCACCGCTTGTTCCCGCTGAATCGAAAGCATAATGGCGTCGACCAGGTTACCAACGTAGGTGTTGTTCAACAGCCGGTTTCCAGAACCGATGAACCTCATTTTTCCAGTACGCATCCGCTCGGCCAAGCGTGGTACAACATGACGATCACCCCGTCCGTAGATGAATCCCGGACGCACGATGACCGCGGGCAGATGATGTTGCCGGATGTGCTGGTTTACAATCACTTCCGCTTCGGCCTTCGTGCGAGTGTATCCATCCAGACCCTGTAGATCGACGATTTCCGATTCATCCGTGCCGTAATGATGTCGCGCCGGGTAGACTCCCAGAGAGCTGACCTGAATCCATCGCTTGAGACGTCCTTCCCGACGCGCAGCGGTGAGCAAGTGCTCCAACGCAATTACGTTAATCGCTCGATATTTTTCAGCCGGTCCCCAATCGCCCACATGGGCAGCAGTGTGCACCACGACATCAACACCGCTGAGCAGGTTTTCCAGAGATGACGGTTCCGCCAGATCACCCTGAACCGTTTCCACGGGAAGGCCCTTGAGAACCTGTAAATCCGTCCTGGGACGAACTAACGCCCGAACCCGGAAACCCGCACTCAATGCCCTGCGGACAACACAATTGCCAACCATCCCTGTGGCGCCGGTGACAAACATCACCGGTTGGAACATTTTCTGTTCGCCGAATCCAAACAGTGAAAAAGGCCGAAACATAGCAGATCCTTTGCCCGCTGGGTCGTGTGGGTCCAATCCCTCAGTCACGCACCTGGATTTTTTTTATCCACCCGAAAGCAACTCGTCGATTCCTTCACATCATCCGTCCGTGTCATGCACCTTGCAGGCACTTCTCTACCAGGCGCGCCAAGCATTCCGCATTCTCGCCTGTCATCATACTGAAGTGATCCCCCGGTACGGTATAAAAATTCATACGACTCTTTGTATATTCATCCCATCCGAGGTTAGCCGCAACTTCCTGCCCCGAGGCTTCTGCCAACACGGAAACTTTCTCAGGGCGAACGATATGCAACTCCTGTGCTAGCATGGGAGGCACGTAATCGATAATCGCTTTCGAGTGCGCCCTGCAAACATCAATGAGCCGGCGTATGTGATCCGTTGAGACATCCGGGGGAACAACCTCGTGTTTGATGGCTTCGTCCAATACCGTACGCAATCTTTGGTCTGGTTCTTGATCTCGGAGTTCCTCGTAAGAAACAGACATGCTTGCATTGGCAAACCAGTTGGAAAAGTTTATCAGGTCTACCAGAAACTTCGCGTCGTCTGCCAGATCAACCCCCGCAAAAATTGACGGGGTCGGTGAGTCAATCATCAACAACGTCGCAACTTCGGCCCCTTTCTGCTGCAACTGGTGAACCATCTCATAGGCGAAGATTCCACCGGTCGACCAGCCCCCCAGATGATAAGGGCCCTCGCTCTGTATGGTTCGAATCTCTGCGAGGTAGTCAGCAGCCATTTGGGGCACTGACTGATGGGGCGGCAACGGCTGATCAATCCCCCGGGCCCTCAACACATAAACCGGTCTATCTTCGCCCATCCGGCGGGCCAAGTGAAAATAACAGCGAACATCGCCCCCCGCGGGGTGAATACAGAACAAAGGTGGTTCACTTCCCTTCGCTTGCAGAGCCAACAGAGGAACCCATGCATTTTCTTGAGCCGCAGATGACTCTGTTTGATCGCCTCGAACTGTCGGTCCATCACCCGAAATCAACTCGTCCGATAAGGTTGCCAGCTTATTAACACTCGGTCCTTCCAGGAAACGAGCCATGGGCAGGTTGAGCATCAACCGTGTCTCAATCTTGTTCTTCAATTCCATTGCCATCAGCGAATCCAATCCTAAACTCGTGAGCGGCTCGTCCAGGTCTAATTTATCCGGATCGGTCCCCATGATGTTGGCAAGTTCATCTGCAAAGTAAGCACTCAGTTTGGCTTGCCGCTGCTGGACATCGAGTTTCCTAAGCTCGTCACGAAATTCATGATCTACCGCACTTCCACCGGTATCCTTCACTTCCGTTGCTGCCTCCTGGGACAAATTGCGCAACAGAGCCGGTTGCCGTGAAGAGAGCAAGCGAAACGTATCAGCCCAATGCACATCCATCACCGCAACGTTGGTGAGCTTTTTCCGCAAGGCCTCTGCCATCACTTCCAAACACGCTGCGGGACTCAACAAATTCATCCCCCGGGACCGCATCTCTGCGGGGGTCGTCGTGTCAGCAGCCATCCCCGAGTCGCCCCAAGGACCCCAATTGATAGCGGTCGCCGCAAGACCTTGACCGCGGCGATAAGAAGCCAAACCATCCAGGAAGGCATTTCCGGCAGCGTAGTTACCTTGTCCGGGTGATCCCAGAACAGCTGCAACTGACGAGAACATGACGAAGAAATCAAGCGGTTGGTCCAAGGTCGCCAGGTGCAGATTCCAGGCACCCGAAAATTTGGGAGCGAAGGCTTCGTCCCACTGTGGCAGATCCATGTCGAACAGAATCCCGTCCGCCAACGTTCCCGCCGCATGAAATACGCCGCGTAATGGTTTTCCTTCTTGGCCGATCTGCTGAATGTTGCAGGTCAGCGACTGCAGATCCAAAACGTCACCCTGGCAAACCGTCACTTGAGTTCCAGATTCGCACAATTGATCAATGGCAAGCTGAACGGATGTGGACGGCGGCCGACGTGACATCAGCACGACCCTGCTGGCACCGTTTTCTGACAACCAGTTCGCCACACGCAAACCCAACGACCCGGTTCCACCAGTCACGAGATACATCCCATCTGGTCGCACCAGATTGTTCGAAACCACATCCTGGGCATCATCAACAGCCTCCCGGTCTTCCAAGGAGACGACAACTTTCCCCGTGTTTTTGCGCTGGGCCATGAAACGAAAAGCAGACACGCAGTCATCAACCGAGAACTGCGTCATGGCCAGTGGTTGATAGGCTCCCTGTGCAAACCCATCCATCACTTCCTCGAACATCTGCCGGATGTAATCCGGACGCTGACGCAACATTCGATCCAGGTCAATGGCGAAGTAGGACAGGTTATCCTGAAAAGGCAACAGGCCGATCATTCGGTTCTGGTAAATATCCGTCTTGCCGATTTCAAGAAAACGACCGTAGGCACGCAACGACTCAAGGCTCTTCGTGATCGCATCACCGGGAAGTGAATTCAGTACGACGTCGACTCCCTCCCGGTGAGTGATATCCATGATGTGATCTGCGAATTCCAGCGTGCGCGAATTCATTACGTGGTCGACCCCAAGTGAACGGAGGTAGTCGCGTTTTTCTTCACTACCTGCAGTCGCAAAGATCTTCGCACCCACCTGCTGGGCAATCTGGATCGCCGCCAGACCCACACCACCGGCACCCGCGTGAATCAAAACCCGTTCGCCCGGGGAAAGCTGAGCCAATCGTATCAGTCCATAATAGGCTGTCAGAAAAGTCACCGGAATGGTGCACGCCTGCTGATGATCCAGCTTGGCCGGTTTGGGCACCAGGGCATATTCGGCGCTGATCGCATGAGAGGCAAAACTGTAGGGTGCTACGCCCAACACCGCATCACCCACTGACAGTCGTTCCACTCCCGGGCCGGTGGCCGTGACAACACCGGAACACTCGATCCCCAGGGGTACGACCTCGTCTTTGATCCCGGGGTAGAGTCCCATGGCTTTCAGCACGTCACTGAAGTTCAAACCCGCAGCCGCAACTTCGATCTCCACCTGGCCTTCCGCCGGCAAAGCGCGAGGTGTTGCCTCGAACCACAATGAATCAAAACTACCAGGAGTTCCTAATCGCAGCCGAAAGGCAGAATTGTCCGGAATGGACCTGGTCGTTGAACGGCTGGCTGCCCCGTCGAGCGAAAGCAAATCGCGACTTCGCTGCAGACGCGCCACATATCGTCGGCCGGCCCGGACAGCAAGTTGATCCTCGTCGGTGGGAACGACTAGTTCCTGAAATAACGCCCGCGCTCTTTCTTCGAGTGAAACATGAGGATCCAAATCCAGTAGGCGGCATTGTTGTTCCGGATGCTCCATTGCAGCCACCCGCCCTAAACCCCAAACCGCTGACTGCATGACGGCTGAGACCGACTCGTCGGGTAAAACCGGCTGAGCCCCCTGGGTAACGATCCAGAGCGAAGGCTGTTTTGAAAAACGGAATCGGGCCAACTGCTGGAGCAGCAGCAGTGTACTTGCACATCCGAACTCCCTGGCCGAAGAAAGTGTTTCGCTCGCAGGGTCACCGGCGGACTCGATGTCCAGATTCCATAAATCAACCACGCCCGAACACGTGGTTTGTTGCCCTGCCCCAAAACATTTCTCTAATAAGCTGGCATAGTCGAAACCCTCAAGTGACCGGATCTGAAACTCCCTATCGGCCTCTTGTGCGGTTGGCTCACATCTGGCAAACTCGCTCCCTCGATGCACCAAAACCGTTGCAGCACCAAGTCGCCTCAACTGAGCGGCCAATTCGGCGCCTAATCCATGGCGGTCAGCTAGAATTAACCAGCATCCAGAGAGTTTTTTCGGCGACGGATCTTGAAGATTTTTTTCAGTCACCCAATCGATTTGATACAACCAGTCTCGCAAATCGGTCTGCTGATCCTGTATCTGGCTTCGCCCTACTCGTTGGACACGAACTTCCGACAGTTCCACCAGAACCTGACCAGCCTCGTCGACTAAAAACACATTTCCGGTCACAAATTCGGGACTGGACGTGTCATCTTCGGAAGTACGGACCGCGTAGGTGTACATCGTGCCCGTAGTAAGCGGCCTGTGGAAAGCAACCGATTTAACTCCGGTGGGCATGTAGGTGTAGGGACTGTAAGACCCGTCCGCTTCCAGGGGAACGGCACCGGCCATTGACTGGAACAGCGCATCCAGTAGAGCCGGATGCAGTTGGTACGACTTTATTTCTCGCTGGACCGCCCCGGGCAAGTCAACCTGGGCTAACGCATCTCGCTCGGAACGCTGCAAGTCGGCAAGTACCTGAAAGGCTGGTCCATAAGCCAGCCCCCGTTGTTCAATCAGCTTATAGAAATCGCCTCGAGAGGTTCTTGACACAACACGTCCGCGCACCGCGTCTAAATCAACGTCCGGAGGAAGGTCTGCCTCCTGCTGCGCCGGAGCGAAAGTTCCGCACGCATGTAACGTCCAGGATGACCGCGAGTCACCGTTGTCACCATTGTCACCATTGTCACCAGCGCAACTGTAGATTTCAAAACGACGCTGACCGCCGATTTCAGGTGAAATAGCCAACTGAACATGTCGCCTCACCCCCTCGGGCAAAAACATCGCCTGTTGAATGGAAATATTCTCGAGTACGTGATTTCCCTCGCCAAAAACCTGTTGTGCGGCTACGAGCGCCTGCTCGATGTAAACCGCCGCGGGTGTCACCGGCGAACCCTGGACCTGATGATCAACCAAGTAAGCGGGTTTCTGACTACTGAGGTGAGCCTCGAACAGCATTGTATCCAAAGCCGTGGGCAAACGAGCGGTGATCAACGGGTGCAGTTCCGAACCTGCGCGGACCACGGGAAGACCCTGACGGGTCACGGAATCACGATACCAGTACCTCGACCGCTCAAAAGGATATGTCGGCAATGCCATTCGTTGTCGATTCCAGAGAGCGTCAAAACCCGGCCAGTCGATGCGGACACCAAGCAAGTAGAGTTCGGCCAAACTCTTCAGAAGAACGCGCCATGGATCCTGTCCTTTTCGCAAAGACGGCAGCCAGGCAACCTCCAACTGTGGCAGACATCGCTTACCCATTCCCAACAAACTGGCCGTCGGCCCAACCTCTAGAATCGCATCCACTCCCTGGTCAGACAAACACCGCATACCATCGGCAAAGCGGACAGTGTTTCGAACGTGACTTCTCCAGTAACTCGCGTCCGGCGGCACATCGGTGAATAGCTGACCCGTGAGATTCGAAACAATCGGAATGCGGGGGCGAGCAAACTCAAATTTGCCGGCAATCCTTTCGAACTCGTCCAACATCGGGTCCATGAGCGGCGAGTGGAAGGCATGGGAGACGGACAGCGGCTGCGAATCAACTCCCATCTCCTGGAATCGCTGGACAAGCTGTTCCACGAAGGAAGTTTTACCTGAGATGACTGTATTCTGGGGACCATTAGCTGCGGCTATAGCAACGAATTCCTCGCAACCGGCCAATTCCTCGGTGACACGTTCCGGATCAGTGAACAGGACTGCCATGGCACCGTCTTGGGGCAATTGCTGCATCAATCGAGCGCGGTGAGCTACCAATTGCATTCCAGCTTCCGGGGTCAGTACACCCGCTACACAGGCGGCAACGTATTCGCCCACACTGTGGCCCAATACAATACTCGGTTCGACACCCCAACTTCGCCACAGGCAAGCAAGTGCGTACTCGATTGCAAACAGAGCAGGCTGCGTGTAGGCCGTGTCGTGAAGACAAGTTTCATCACCATTTGACCGGTAGAGTACCTGCTGGAGAGAATCTCCCGTTGTGGCGCGGAAACTTTCGTCGAGCTCTTCGAAAGTTTCACGGAACGCCGAGTGCCGCTGAAAAAGTTCCCTGCCCATCCCCACATACTGAGACCCCTGGCCGGTAAACACCATCGCCACCTTGGCGCGCATGGCGATCCGGACTTGTCCAATTTGTACGCCTGCTTTCTGCTGGCCAGCGGCAGCACTTTGCAATCTGTCAAGCATCTGCTCGCGACCGTCAGCGGTAATCGCCAGGCGGTGGTTGAAGTCTGAGCGGCCGATGTTTGCCGAGTAACAGAAGTCAGGCAGTTCCACGGCGGTATGTGTTTTAAGAAATTCAAGGAACTGTCCGGCCTGAGTCTGGAGTGCGGTTTCTGTCTTGGCCGAAATCGTCAGCAAGTGTTGAGGCCGCTCGGCCTCAACTTGTTCGGCCGTAAATTGCTGCGCCTCCTCAACCAATACGTGGGTGTTCGCTCCCCCAAAGCCGAATGAACTCACCCCGGCAATCCGAGGTTGGCCAGGTGATTCCCATTCTGTCACCTCCGTGGGAATTTCCAGCCGTGTCCCTTCGAGATTAATGTTCGGATTCAGTTTTTCCAGGTGTAGCTGTCCCGGAATCCGGCGACGCTGGAGCATCAATACCACTTTGATCAGGCCCGCAATTCCTGATACTGTTTCCAAATGCCCCACGTTGGCCTTTACCGATGTCACTCGACACGGAAGTTCGTCGGCCGAATGTCGCTGATAGACTTCAGCCAGAGCCTGCATCTCCAAGGGGTCTCCGAGTGGTGTCCCCGTCCCATGCGCCTCGATATAACTGACCTGCTCAGGAGCGAGGCCGGCTTGAGATAAAGCAGCGCGCAGGACACGCTGTTGCGACAACGCATTGGGAGCTGTGATACCGGAAGTCCGTCCGTCCTGGTTCACAGCGCTGGCTCGAATCACTGCCAAGACACTGTCGCCATCTCGTTGTGCATCAGTCAGACGCTTCAGGACCAGCATGCCACATCCCTCACCTCGCACATAACCGTTGGCAGAAGCGTCAAAGGGACGGCACTTACCGTCGACCGACAGCATGCGAGCACGGGAAAAAGCAATCGTGGTTTCCGGCGAAAGAATCATGTTGACAGCGCCAGCAAGCGCAGCGTCGCATTCGCGATTTCGCAACGACTGGAGGGCCAGATGCACACCAACAAGCCCCGACGAACAAGCCGTATCCACGGCAAAACTCGGACCACGAAAATCAAACACGTACGACAACCGGTTGGCAGCAATGCTCAAAGCATTTCCCGTTCCGGTGTAGGCCTCGATGTGGTCGTAGTAGTCACTGAATTGAGAAGGTATTTTCGAGTAGTCGGTACCCCCGATGCCAATAAACACGCCTGTCGACGAACCGCCCATTTTTTCGGGAGCCAAACAACCGTACTCCATCGCTTCCCACGCCACCTCCAGCAACAACCTTTGCTGGGGATCCATGAAATTGGCTTCGCGAGGAGTGATGCCGAAGAACATCGGGTCAAACTGGTCAGGCCCGTCAATCAAGCCTGCCCAGCGAGTGGACATTTTGCCGCTCTGTTCACCCGTGGGATCGTAGAATTGGTCAACCGCCCACCTTGACTCGGGAATTTCACCCGTAGCATCGATACCTTCTTCGATGACTCTCCAGAAAGAACTGATGTCCGGCGCTCCTGGAAAGCGGCAAGACATTCCAACAATCGCAACCGGTTCAGCCGCTTCGGGACGACTTTTCAGACGCTGCTCGAGCAATCGACGTTTGGCTGGTGAAAGACCGGCCAGCCGCCGGGCTACTTCAGCCATGCCTGCTCTCTACGACGGAATCTTCTTGTTCCGCCAGCAGAATCTCGACTTCCTCTTCAGTCAGGTCCTCGACTTCACCCAACAACCGGTCGAAATCCATCTCCAGCCGGGATGCAACCGCCTCGGTCGGGGGCGCTCCCTGTTCCGGCAAACCTGCCACTTCCTGTACCAAATAACCGGCCATGGATGCCGACGTGGGATAGTTCCAGGCAACCGTCGTGGTGACATGAACACCAAGCCAGTCTTCAATGTCCTGGCTCATCTCGACAGCTGTTAAGGAGTCTAGCCCGTATTCGGCAAAGGGCTTATCAGGTTGAATCTGATCACGGGAAACGCTCGCCCGCTTTTCAAGCCAATCCATCAACCAGATTTCAATGCGCTCCGATAATCGATCTCTTTCATCAGCTGTCAGGGGCTGGTCCCCTAGTTGCAAAGGAACCGTTTTCAGCCCACTCGTCAATCTGGCAGCCGTTTCGCCATCGTGGTTCGAGGAAGCAGCCCCCTGGGCCTTCTGTCGACCGTTACCGTTCACCGTTGCAGCCGCCAGCACCGGTGGTGTCGATTTCTCTGAAGCCTCGTCCGCAGTGTGTCCAAGTGACGTTTCGTTCTTCCAGAATTCCAGAACTCGCAATGCACCCTCAAGATACTGCTGCCGACAAAGTGATCTCTGAACTTTTCCGCTGGTTGTCATGGGAAGACTTACCTGGCGAATCAGAACAATGGCATGAGGATCAACCTCGTGCTCATCAATGATAACGCGACGTACCTGGCGGACGACTTCACTCAAATCCGTACGTCGGAAAGCGCGGTCGATTTCGTGGACCACGACTAACCGTTCTTCGCCCGAACCTCTAAGCGAAAAAGCCGCTCCCGCATCATTTCGCAAACTGGGATGGGCCCGCGCAACTGATTTTTCGATATCTTGTGGATAAAGATTGCGACCCCGAATGATGATCACCTCTTTGACACGACCGGTGACAAATAACTGGCCTTCCTGAAAAAATCCCAGGTCTCCCGTGCGCAGAAAGGCACCATCGTCCGCACCCTGCAAGTAAGCGTTAAACACTTCTGTCGTTTCCTCGGGCCGATCCCAGTAACCCGCTGCAATACTGGGACTCTGTAACCAGATTTCACCAACTTCATCTGCATCACAACGCAAACGGCTCTCCGGATTCACAATCTCAATGCGTTGTTCCAAACGACTGGACCCACAACCGACCAACTTCACCACTTCGTTGGCACCAGCACCATTGGCGTCCATGACACGATGTTGAGCCAACGCAGTCCGAAGATAACGCTTTACCACAGGTGACGCAGGTCCGTCACCGCCCGCGGCCAGCAAAGTCGATTCAGCCAACCCATAGCATGGATAAAACGCCTCGGGGCGGAATCCGCAAGTCTCAAATTTTGCAGCAAACTGTTCCAAGGTCTCAGGACGAATAGGTTCCGCACCACAAAATCCCACCTTCCAGGAACTGAGATCGAGGTCAGCCATTTGCTCTTCAGTGATCTTCTGCACGCAGAGATCATAGGCAAAGTTGGGGGCACCACTGACCCGTGCCCGCTGTTGGGATATGGCCTCTAGCCACCGTGCAGGCCGCCGCAAGAAATCATTGGGTGACATGAGCAAACTCTGTCCACCGACGTACATCGATGTGAGAATCCCGCCAATCAACCCCATGTCGTGGTAGGCTGGTAGCCAGAACACTCCCTTTCCGGCATTCGTATCGTTCCGATGATTAAACTCAAGATGAAATCCCCGCCGGATCACTTCCAGATTGTGAAGCACATTCCCGTGCTGAACCATGACTCCTTTTGGATCATCCGTCGAACCCGAGGTGTACTGCAGGAAAAGAACATCATCAGAATCGATCCGCGCCGGCTGCCAAAGATCGGCAAGGTCCATGTCGAGTTCATCGACGTTGATCCAATCCAGATTCACTAGCTCCGAAGTCTCTCGAGCAGTTTCCACCAGCTCAAACGTCTTCGATTCCGTCAGCACCACCACCGCACGAGCGTCATTCGCAATGGCAGAAAGCCGCGGCATCGGACGGTGTGGCTTCGGATAACAGGAGGGCACCGCCAAGCAACGGGCATATGCACATCCAAAAAATGCCCTGACAAAATCCAGCCCCGCTGGGAATAAAAGCAAAGCACGATCACCAGGGTTCGTCACTTCTGCCAGGCGCACCGCCAAGGCTCGGGCAGCCTGGTCGAGTTCGCCATAGGTAACACTCTGGTCGCCTTCATCTTCGACACGAAAAGTGTACGCTACTTGGTTCGGAGACCAAGCAGCTCGCAAGCGCAGCAAATCCACCAAATTGGTAGTACGAGCCGGATTATCAGCCACCAAATCAATCATCTTGGCTCAGCAGTTCGGGGGGATGTCAGGCGAGGCGAGGTGAGGCGGGGCGGGGCGGAAGGATTTTTGCAGTGGACAGCGGCAGGATGTCATCGACGTTTCAGACGCCGGTCTCTCCTGTCACAGGCGGCATCTCCGATCCAAGTTGTCAGACCATCCTCTTTGATCCAGTTTATCTGGCTCATCTTGGACGTGCAACCGGGCCTCTCGTTACGGACACACAGTGGCTAGCTGATTAAGATCAAATGGTCATTTTAAGCTGTCTCAAAACAACGTCGACCGTCTAAATGATGCCAGAACCACTTCAGGATTTATATGGTTTCGCGTTAAGTTTTTGGCATCCAATACGTTAAAACAATTAGCAGGGCTCTTTCTGTGGATTGTAAAGGGCCTGTTGAAAACACTTTACAACGACACAGGCAAGGTTACCATTGCGACATGACATCAAACTGCACATGGCCGCGGGGACCCGTCTCCCCCGAACTTGCCGAAAATTCTTTGCACGTCTGGTGCGTGTCGCTTGAAGTCGACGAAACGCGTCTCCATAGCCTGAAAGGCCTGTTGTCAGAAGACGAACTATCGCAAGCGGAAAGTTACCATTTCGAAAGGCACCGCAGACGTTATATCGCTTGCAGGGGCCAGCTGCGCAAAATCCTTGCCGGGTACATCCAATGTTCGACAACAAATATCGAATTCCAGTATGGTGACAGGGGGAAACCAGATTTGGCAGCAGGGCAAACTACGTCGAAAACAAAGTTTAACGTTTCCAAGTCGGAAGAGTTGGCCTTGATTGCGGTCACGAATGCTGGCCACGTCGGGATCGACATCGAACACCTGCGGCCCGTATCAGATGCAGCGAAGCTGGCACGACGATACTTCGCTGCACCCGAAGTAGAAACTTTGCTGAGTGCCCCAAATTCCTTACACGAAAGAATCTTTCTCGAAATCTGGACTCGCAAGGAAGCCTTTATTAAGGCCACCGGACAAGGTCTTTCTTATCCGTTGAATCAATTCGCTGTCTCGGCAGCTCACACGGACCCCGTGGTCACGGTAAAATTCCTCCAAGATTCTGCAAAATCAGAACATTGGCACTTAACTAATATCTCCCCAAAAAAAGATGTTCTCGCTGCCGTAGCTGTGTGCGGCACATCCCCTCAGATTACTTGTTGGCGATGTCCAAATTGAAATGTCACTCCGGCTCTGCTCGTGACAGCTTTGGAACAAATGGCTTCCACGGTCTCTCAACATTGGAATCAAATGTGGCGGTTGATTCCAGAACAAGAGTTGCCTCATTGCTCGTATCCCTCCTGAAGTTCATAATTCGAATAGTCCACAGACTTGTTCACCCCGGTCTGGCGGATTAATTTTCGAAGCTGAATTGATCCCGACGACCAAAGGCCCACCCCATGAAAGAGTCCAATTTCTTTCGCTGGTCTCTGCTCGCCTTGTCACTGATGGCGATTTCGGCACCGTTTCTCATTCATGGAATGTTTCAAGGTGCCGCTGAAATGCGGAACTCGCCCATCCGTTGGATTCCGAAATCGTTTGAGCAGCGGGCCACCTATGACTGGTTCACAGATCGTTTTCAACTACCTGAATATGTGATTATCAGCTGGCCAGGTTGTACGATCGATGACCAGCGTTTGCAAACCTTTGCCGATGCTGTCGAGCAGGACCCAAATGGGCCCGGTAGTTCCGAGCCGTGGTTTGACAGTGTGATGACAGGATACGAGACCATCCAGTCACTGCAGGATGCTCCACTTTATTTACCTCGCAATCGCGCCGTGAAGCGGATGCGAGGTATTTTGGTTGGACCCGACGGGGAAATCAGCTGTGCCGTGGTGGGACTCACGGAACTTGGAACTCGTAAAAACCAACGGACATTCAAACGTCTCCTAGATATCACAAGTCGTGCACTGAACATTCACTCCGATTCTGTGTACCTGGCCGGCTCCCCCATCGACGGCGTGGCCATCGATGTGGCCAGTGCGAATTCAGTCCGGACTTTCATGTTGCCTTCGACACTGTTGGTACTTTTACTTTGCCGCTGGTGCCTTCGGAGTTGGCCTCTGACGTTTGCTGTGCTTGTCACTGCCTTGTTTGGTCAGGCCCTGGTTCTATCAGCCGTCTACTTTGCGAAGATCTACTTTGCGAACATGACGATGAACGCCGTACTTACGGTGATGGCGCCCCTGGTGTTTGTCTTGACGGTTTCCGCCGGCATTCACCTCGTCAACTATTATCACGACGAGGTACAACTCAAAGGAATTTCCGGCGCAGCTCAAAGAGCATTGATTAATGGATGGGCTCCCTGCGTCCTGGCCGCCTTGACGACAGCAATCGGCCTATTATCACTGACCGTAAGCCAAATCATCCCGGTCAAACATTTCGGAATCTTTGCCAGCCTCGGTCTCGTCTCAACCACCACCCTGTTGTTTGTGGTCTTGCCTGGCACGATGGTTCGCTGGCCGGTTACGGTTCTCACCGACAACCACGCAAACGGGGGCCGAAGCAACGCCTTTTTCGACGGATTTGCATCGTTCATTGCTCGGTTCTGGCCCTGGATCACCTTGCTCTGTGTTGGCTGGATGGCCGCATCTGTCTTTGGGCTGTGGCACATCAAAACCTCGGTCAAAGTGCTCAGCATGCTGGGACCCGAAAGCCGCACGGTCCGAGACTACCATTGGATGGAAGACCATGTTGGCCCCATGGTCCCGCTCGAGATTGTCTTAAAGTTCCCTCAGAATTCGCAGTTGGACCTGTTGGAAAAAATGACACTCATTCGCGGTGCACAGATGTCACTGGAAAAAATCAAAAACATCGATGGAACCATGTCAGCAGCTTCATTTTTTCCGCCGATCCCGTCCAAAGGCGGTTTAAGAACCGCACGACGCGCCGTTTTGTTGAAGCAACTGAAAAAAGAGCAACAACAGTTGATCGACCGGCATTTCCTCCACGGATTGGATTCAGAGGAACAGTCTTGGCGCATCAGCGCGCGCGCTCCGGCCGTCGGTGATCTGGATTACGGAAAATTTCTCGACGAATTGAAGTCCCGCGTCGAACCCGCCCTGGAGGCCTACAACAAGAAAACGGGCTACAACATCGGGGTGATCTACACGGGTGTCATGCCCCTGGTTTACAACGTCCAGCGAGCAATGCTTTCCGATCTGATCTACAGCTACCTGACAGCCCTCTGCCTGGTAGGGATTTTGATGATCGTCGTTCTAAAAAGTCCGCTCGCAGGTTTTCTCACCATGCTGCCCAACATGTTTCCTACCTTCATTCTGTTCGGTGCCATGGGTTGGCTGGAACGCCCGGTCGATATTGGATCCATGATGAGTGCCAGCGTTGCCCTGGGAATCGCTGTCGATGGGACGCTGCACTTCTTGAACTGGTTTCGGAAAGAAACGCAGGCTGGTTGTTCACGAGTGGAAGCGGTTAGTCGCACTTTCCGGCACTGCGCCCGGTCGATTACACAAACAACCTTCGTTTGTGGACTAGGGCTGTTGGTTTATGCTTTCAGCGAGTTCGTACCAACCCGGCGTTTCGCCTTCATGATGTTCGCACTGCTTATGGCTGCCTGGATCGGTGACCTCTTACTGCTACCGGCTTTGCTGATCAGCCCGCTGGGAAAATGGTTTGTTGGCCGCAAACGCAACCACTCTTCAGAACTCGAGAGTCCGGACGCAACAACTTGAGTCGGCAGTCGAAATTGCTTCAAAACCGTTCGGTTCATTTGCTCAACACGGTCCTTACAGCCCAGATAGTGCGCACAACGAAAGATGGTCCATACGGTACCTGCAACCTGACTCCACGGTACAGTTTCTGATCCGTCTTCCCTCTCCAGACAGACAATTGAAATCTATCCGAAAACGCGCTGTGAACTTACTTACAAGCACGAATCCCTTCAGCGGGACGAAATGTCAAAAAAAACTTGTTCGTCATGGCCCGTTTTTTGGTGAATAATGTTAGATTGAATGCTTAGCAATGTGAAAAACGATGACCACCAGCAGGAAGCGAAGTGGCTTCGCCCGCACCTAGCCAACCAGTGTTGAGAAAATCCCCGACCCTTCATTTTTTGAGAATCGCACAGCCAGCCAATCAGGAGTCAGGCCTTCCAGCAGGGGACTCGTGAAGTAGAAGAGGAGATCGTTATGCCATTTGGTTACCTGAACCTGAAGCATGCCGTAAGCACCGTGGGTGCTCTACTGCTAACCATCATTGGGATTGCACCAACCGGCGCACAGGCCACATCCTTAGGCTTTCTAGGGGGAGTTCATCTGAACAACATTCAGTTACGCGCAGACGCAGCTATCGGAGACATACCGATTTCCGGTTTCATTCCGCGCGTAGCCGTCAGCTTGACAAATGAAAGAACCTCCGAAGACTCCGACTTCTTCGCACAGGACAGCAGCGGTCCTGCAGCGAACACGATGCTGCCCAGCGGACAACCGCCCTACTACACACTGGCCTTGCTTGACAGCGGTGCTCAAGCACACGTTTTTCGCAACCAGACCCTCGGTTCTGGCAGCTTCAACCTACTAGGAGCCAATTTGCAGGGTGGCAACACCACCGAACTTGTGGGTGCCGCTGGATCCGAATTTGGTATCAATACGGATGCCTTGGGAATCTACGCTGCGGGATTGAGCGCCGTCAGCAGTGATTCGCCTATCGTGGTTGAACCCAATTCCCTGGACGGACAGATCAACGTTTCCCTTGTCATTTTGGACAACCCGAACTCTCTGATTCCGGATGTGCTGGGCATGCCTTACATGTCTCAGCGCACCACCGTGATTCGTAACGACCAGTTGCAAGAAATTACCTTCGAGGGTGAAACTTACACCTCCCCGAATATCGAGTTCATGCCCCTGGGAACTACTGGACTTCCTAATGTGGTCCGACACGCACCGATGAGCCTCTATCCGGGAGATCGGTTTCTCACCCAACCGATCTTTTTTCCAGGAATCGACATCCTTAATTTCGATTTTAAAAACGATCCGCTCCTGCCAAGCGCTTCAGGAAATCTTTACTTGAGTGTCGATCTGGCCAATGACAATTTCGGTTTGGACAATGAAACAATGTTCTTTGATACGGGTGCCGAAGTAACTGTCATTTCTCGACTGACCGCCATCAATCTCGGTTTTGACGCGGTACTGGACACTCCCGATTTCACGGTGGATGTCGATGGAGCCGGTGGCACACTAACCGACATACCTGGAATTTACATTGACTCCTTGAACATCGACACCGTAGGAGGCACGTTCACTCTCTCTGACGTACCCGTGATCGTGTTCGACATTGCCGACCCCCGTGACGGAGTGAATATCGTTCCAGGCATTATCGGAACGAACTTGTTCGTAGATCGAAACCTTGAAATCAATCCTGCAGTGCGCGGTGCGTACCTGGCAATTAGCGACCCTTTGCTCCCGGGAGATTTCAATGCTTCCGGAAATTATGATTCCCAAGACATTGACTTGCTCTCCGAACAATTATCTGAAACTTCGCCACCAACACATGCCCGCTTTGATCTGGTGACAGATGGAGTGATTGACAGGTCCGACGTCGATCAACTCGTGGTGGACCTGATGGGTAAACAATATGGCGACACAAATCTCGATCAACGTATCGACATCACCGACTACAACACGCTCGCTTTAAACTTTAACCCCTCCGGACTGGACCTGACCTGGGCTCAGGGGGATTTCAATGGCGATCACCAAATAGACCTCCTGGACTACAATGTGTTAGCCACGCACTTTGCGCCAGGAGGATATATCATTGCGACCGTCCCGGAGCCTGCTACGTCTTTTCTGGCAGTCTGTGCCCTGTCAGCGCTTGGAGTTCTCCCCTGGCTACGACGTCCCGGCCCCAGGCTTATTTGACTTACCAACCACCGGCTGTGCCCGTTCAAGTTGGTCAGCTCATCCCGGTACACGATGCCTAGTGGCACTCGCCATGACCGGGATTTTGATCGCGTTGGACGCCCCACTCCGCCAAAATCCGAAAAATCGACAAGTTTAGAACCTTTGCCGTCAGATTCCCGGCTTCACCTGAGCGTCTGAACCCGCACTCCAATAACGCCAACTGAATCCGACAACGTACGGTGTAGAAAAAAGAACCTGCAGTTCTTTTCACGCGGCCGGCTCAGACGACAACCTGTCGATCGATTCGCCCCGGACAAATTGCAACTCGACTCAATGATGAACAATGAATTAAAATCTAAAGCGTAAGAGCCTGTCACCAGAACACCGCGTCAACAAAACAACCTCAGTGGTTTCAAGCCTTGTAGGCCGCACGACCCAAGCCCCTGAAAGTCGGCCAACGGTTTTTCACTTCCGACATTTTTAGCGAAAAACAATCTCATGATACAACGGATCTTCAAATGGATGACAACATGCTTACGGAACATTATCACTCGTCCACGGGAAGAGTTGGACCGCTGGCAGCGAGCCGCCCGGTTCTTTTATGATCTCGCCCGTTACGGCGCCCAGCAATTGCGCCATGATCGGGCATCCCAGATGGCTGGCGCTCTGGCATTTCGCTCTTTGTTCGCGCTGCTACCGGTTTTCATCGTAGGAATGATTGTCATCAAGGCGGTTCGTGGAACTGACTCGTTTTTGGATTCAGCACAACAACTGTTTACATCATTGAATCTGGACGACGTTCGCGTCTTGTCAGCAACTCAGTCGCTACCAACGTCCACTGAACCGTCCATCACTCTGGCCGAATGGCTGCACAGCCTCCTGAGTCAAGCCGCCAGTGTCAACCTGGCTGCCGTGGGCTGGGTCGGAGTGGCAGTGATTGGTTACGCAGCAGTAAGCCTCATTGCCACGATCGAAAATAGTTTCAACACGATTTATCGCGCTCCGGAAGGTCGACCCTGGACCCGCCGCACCCCCATTTACTGGTTTGTACTCACCGTCAGTCCCGTCGCGATCGGAATCATGTGGTACTGCAACAATCAGGCTGCCGAATGGATCGAGTCGATACATGCCGGCCAGAACCTGTTGGTCGCTGGCGGCATCTTGTGGAATCTTTTTGTTACCTGGCTACTGCTCGCAACCACGTACGCACTGTTACCCAATACGGCTGTCGGATTGCGGCACGCGATGGGCGGTGCTTTCGTTGCAGCCATCTTGTTGCAAGTCGGTATCCACACTCTGAATATTTATTTGGAAAATGCGTTTTCCATCGGACAGCTTTACGGATCTTTAGGCCTTGTTCCCCTGTTCATGTTTTGGATTTATCTGATGTGGCTGGCAGTCCTCTTCGGTTTGGAGGTAAGTGCCACCTTACAGGCTCTAGGTGGGCGACAACTGGACGAGATGGAACAGCGCAGCAGGATAAGTGGGCTGATCGATCCGGCGGTCATTCTCCAGGTGATGGAAATCGTGGCAGACCGTTTTCAGAAAGGCCAACCATCGAACGTTCGTCAAGTTGCCGTGGACGGTCATTTGCCTGAAAGTGTTGTGGCGATCATGTTTCGACGTCTTGTTCAGGAACGAATCCTGCACCAGGTGGGATCTACAGAAACAGCGGTAACTCTCGCCCTTCCACCCGATCAAGTGGATGCAGAACATCTCATCCAGGTCGGCTTTCAGTTAGTGGATGAAGGGCGAAGCGGATCCAGCCGTCAACTACTCACGTCACTGCGTGAAGTTCAACGGCACCTGGTCGCCCAAACAACATTGGCTTCATTAATCACTGCCAACAAACCACAAAAATGAAACCCCTGAGCGGGAACTCGCCGGTTGCTGACCTGGTGAATGAGAGAAACCAAAACGGCGAGCCGTCTTAACGCGCTGTTACAGCCAGGCGCGAATCGACTTGAAACCGCGTTCTGATGTGTGACAATAGACACTCGGGCACAAAGTTAATCCAAACGCAGGCTTATCTGTTGGCGTTTCGCGTTTCGGTAGTTTATACTGGTCGCCAAGTCGTCAATAGATTCCGGTTCTTTCTTCTCCTTGGGTTCTGTAATTACAGGTCCAGCGACGCGATGTATCTGACCGCCCGACAACCTGAACTGCTCAGTTTTTTTAACAGAATTCACCCGGCGAAAACCATTCGTTGTCTCTTTTTCTGCGGGTTCGTGTGGTGCGGCAATCTGCTGTCAGCTCACGAGAAGATCGACTTTTCACAAGACATCCAGCCGATTTTCTCTCAGAAATGTCTCAGCTGCCACGGGCCCGACCAGCAAGAAGCTGGTCTCCGGTTGGATCTCCGCGAGGGAACACTGGTGGAACTGGATTCGGGCGCTCATGCCATCGTTCCAGGATCTGCTGAAACGAGTGAACTTATTCGCCGTTTGACGACGGATGACGTCGATCAGCGCATGCCACCGGTGGGCGAGGGCGA
>Ga0310120_10000215_pt1 | contig 48495 bp, 59 predicted proteins | sample CB27_AW_983_MG_FD_203506 | JGI IMG/M metagenome (GOLD analysis project Ga0310120, IMG submission 203506) | Marine microbial communities from Western Arctic Ocean, Canada - CB27_AW_983 | ecosystem: Environmental > Aquatic > Marine > Oceanic | place: Canada: Western Arctic Ocean | collected...
GGCGTTGCGATAACGATGTTGGCCCTCGGTGCGCCACCATTTTTCAACCGCATCCACAGCGAAGTAGGGGGTGTCGTAGGTGGTGCCGACAAAAACGGTACCTCGGTTCGCCTGCAGAGAAATCGGTCGGTCTCACAATGGCACCTTTGCGCTTATATATGCGTAATGGTGCCAGAACTCGCGCACCTTGACAACCACTCGAGATCGATGGACATGGCCCTACTTACAGGGTAAGGCGCTCATCTGCACTGGCAACCTCGCAGCCTGACCGAGGCACGGTTACGCCTATTCGACTGGAGTTATTTTGTCGCGGGCCCTTAGCCAAGCGAGCATGGCGCTCATTAGTAACCGTCCCGTCGACGAGCTCCTCGACTTCATCCTCGAGCTCGCATTCAAAGTGATCCGCGCCGAGCGCGGCATCCTGATGCTGCAATCGAACGGCGACCTGCAGGTCAAATCGGTCCGAACGGGCACCGGCAAGGATCCCGACGAAGAGATCTCTTTCAGTCGTTCGATTGTCGACAAGGTGTCAGAGGAGAAGGTCTCCCTCTTCACGAACAACGCGCTCAGCGACCCGCGGCATCAGCGAAGCATGGGACGACGACGGGGAAGAGTACGGCGAGGACCGCCTTGCCGAGCTCGTGAAGAAAAACGAATCGCTTTCCGTCGTGGAGCTCGAAAAACTCATCCAAAGCGACGTCGAGACCTATACCAAGGGCAGGCCTGCAACGGACAACGTCACCGTTATCATTGTCAAGCGTCTGTAGATCACTTCTGCTACCAGCTATCTGCCGCCTGCTATTCATGCTCGCTAAACGTCGCGCTCCTTCCTTTGACGGGCGTAACTGCATGTGTTATCGTCAAATCTATCCTTTCCTCTAGAGGCGTAATGGTCCAAAAAAGGGACGCTCTTCCCGACGCAACGAGTCTGCGAAAAGACATCAACAAGCTTTTCGAGCACCTCGCCCAAATCGACAGCGCCGAGCCCGGCATCGACCTCGGTGAATGGTTTCCTCGCGTAGACGTTCTCGAGACCAGAAAAAGCGTCGTCGTCAACGTCGAAGCTCCTGGTTTCGGCATCGACGATCTCGATGTCGTCGATGAAGCCTTGAAGGCCGCCCTCGTCGATCACGGCAAGATTTTTCGTATCGCCGAAACTCCGGCGCGGATCGTGGGCCGTTCCTCATCCTCGCAAACCGCCGGGACGGCAGTGACGTGAAGTGAAGCTTCTCGTCGCCGGCGACATCGTCGGCAAGGCGGGCCGTAAGATCGTCCGCAACGGGCTTCGGCACCTCCGCAGCCAGGAAGATTTCGACCTCGTCGTCATCAACGTAGAGAACGCGGCGGCTGGCTTTGGCGTCACGCCGGACATCGCCGACCAGCTCTTCGAGGCGGGTGTCGACGTCCTCACGACCGGAAACCACGTCTGGGACAAGAGAGAGATTCTCGACTATATAGATCAAGAGCCCCGCCTTTTGCGCCCGATCAACTACCCCGATTCCTGCCAAGGGGGCGGAAGCTACGTCGCAACCACCGCGTCGGGGCTCGACGTCGCCGTCGTCAACTTGCAGGGCCGCGTCTTCATGCCCATCATCGATTGTCCCTTCAAAGGCATCGACCGAGAGCTCGAGACCCTCAGCAAGAAGACGAAGTTCATCCTCGTCGACTTTCACGGCGAGGCAACGTCCGAGAAAATGGCGATGGCCTGGTATCTCGACGGACGCGTTTCCGCAATGGTGGGAACCCACACCCACGTTCCCACCGCAGATGAACGTATCCTCCCCAAAGGCACAGCCTATATCACCGACCTCGGCATGTGCGGCCCCTATGATTCCGTGATCGGCATAGCACCCGAAACATCGCTCCCTCGCTTTTTGAAAGGGGTCCCCACCAAGTTCGAGACAGCGAAGGCGAACCCTTGGATGTGCGGCGTCATCATCGATATCGACGAGGAGACCGGGCTCGCTCGCGACATCAAGCGCTTCAAGCTCACCGAAGCGGACCTCTCGGGCCCGTAGGAAAAGTGTCTTCCTCGTCCTCCTCAGTGAGCCGCGACGCGGAACGCACGATTTACTCGGTCGGCGAGATCACGCGCCACATCAAGAACCATCTCGAGAACACCTTCACGGGGATCTGGATCGCCGGCGAGCTCTCGAACTTGAAACGCCCCGCCTCGGGTCACCGTTACTTCACGCTCAAGGACGACCAGGCACAGATTTCCGCCGTGATGTTTCAGAGCGAGGCGCGACGCGTGCGCTTTCGTCCCGAGGACGGGATGGCAGTGCTCGTCTGGGGTCACATTACCGTCTACGAGCCGCGGGGCAACTATCAGATCCGAGTGAAGCGGATCGAGCCGCGCGGTAAAGGAGAACTCCAGCTCGCTTTTGAACAGCTGAAAGCCAAGCTCGAAAAAGAGGGCCTGTTCGCCGAGAGCCTCAAAAAACCTCTCCCACTTCTGCCGCAACGGGTAGGGATCGTCACTTCGCCTTCGGGGGACGCCGTGCGCGATGTGTGCCGCATCCTCCACAGGCGCTATCCGAATCTCGAGGTGCTCGTCTACCCTGCCAAAGTGCAAGGAAGCATGGCTGCAGCGGAGATCGCCCAAGGTGTCCGGGTCTTGAATCGCTTGGGCGGCTTCGACGTGCTCATCGTCACCCGCGGCGGAGGATCTCTAGAAGATCTATCACCGTTCAACGAGGAGTCGGTCGCGCGGGCGATCGCAACATCTGCCATCCCAATCGTCAGCGCCGTTGGACATGAGGCAGATTTCACCATCGCGGATTTCGTGGCCGACCGACGCGCCGCCACACCCTCGGCCGCCGCGGAGATTGTGGTGGAGCGCAAGGAAGATTTCCAGAGGCACGTCACGGTTCTGAAAGGCCGATTGGACAAGGCCATCCTCGCCGGGCGCGACCGACTCGAGGCGAAAGTGCAGAAGGTCGCGGCCCATCAAGCTTTCATGGCGGTGCGCCACGGCGTGGAGCGCCGCAGCCAGCAAGTCGACGAGGCCGATTACCGCATCAGGGGTCTCGTCGAACGGCGCCTCGCGACACTCGCAAAACGCCTCGACGAGACCACAAGGAGGCTCGAAGCGCAGCGGATGGACCACAAGCTCGGCCAGGCGCGCGCCACCCTACAGGCTTTATCGGGACGTCTCGACGCAGCCGAGCTTAAAACAAGGGAGGGGGCCCACCGGACGCTCGGTAGACTCGGTGCCAAACTCGACGCGCTCTCCCCTCTCGGTGTTCTCGGCCGTGGCTATAGCCTTACGTGGACGGCTCAAGGTAAGCTTCTGCGTCGAGCGGCCGACGCGGCGGTAGGCGACGCGGTGCGAGTCGATCTCGACAAAGGTAGTCTTCACTGCCGGGTGGAAGACAAAGATGACGAGCGAACAACCTGAAGACATCAAGCCAAAGGATTTCGAGGACGCGCTCAAGACACTTGAGGGCATCGTGCGCGAGCTCGAACAAGGCGATCTGAGTCTCGAGAAATCGCTCGCACGCTACGAGCACGGCGTGCGGCTAGCGCGTTTTTGCAACAGCAAGCTCGAGGAAGCGGAAAAACGTATCGAGTTGCTCCAAACCAACGAGGACGGGGAGCCGGTGGGTCGCAAACCTTTGGAGCTCAACGAATGAAATCTGTTGTGAGCCGTCAGTCCAGGGACACAAGCATCCCGTTCGACGATTATCTGGCCGAGAGAGCTGCCCTCATCGAGTCATTTCTCGACGAGTGCGTGCCCGGCGAGAACACGCCGCCTGCGACTATCTCTCGTGCGGTGCGCTACAGCCTGTTTGCCGGGGGTAAACGGATGCGGCCGATTCTCGTATTGGCCTGCTCGGAGGCGGTTTCCGGTCGTATGGAAGACGCCTTCCCCGCGGCGGCCGCGTTCGAGATGATCCACACCTATTCGCTCGTGCATGACGACCTCCCTGCCATGGACGACGATTCACTCCGTCGTGGAAAACCGACCTCTCATGTGGTCTTCGGTGACGCCATCGCCATCCTCGCGGGAGACGCGCTACAGACGCATGCGTTCAGGGTGCTCGCGGAAGGCGACTCGCCCGTTGATTCCGAGAAGCGGCTGCGCGCGGTCGCGCGGCTCGCCGCAGCGGCCGGCGCTAGCGGCATGGTGGGCGGCCAAGTCGCCGATCTCGAAGCGGAGCGGACGCCCTCCGACGCCGCGGGCCTCGAGTTCATCCATCGCCATAAAACGGGCGCTCTCATTCGCGCGGCGGCTGAAGTCGGCGCGATTATCGGTGGCGGCTCCGAAGACGACATTGCGCGCCTCACGCTCTACGGCGAGCACATAGGACTGGCTTTCCAAATTATCGATGATATTCTCGACGTGACGGGAACGACCACAACACTCGGAAAATCGGCGGGAAAGGACGCACGAGCCGGCAAAGCCACGTATCCACAAATGCATGGGATCGACAATGCCCGTGAGAAAGCTCAGGAGCTGGTGGCGAAGGCGCTCGACGCAATCGCTCCTTTCGGTGAGCGCGCCGAACCTCTGGCCGAGCTCGCCAAACTGTTTCTTCGCCGAACCTCCTGACCCCAACCGACGATGGCACAACAGCGCGTCGACAAGCTGGTCGTAGAACGTGGCATGGTCCCAACGCGAGAGAAAGCGAAGCGGCTCATTCTCGCCGGCGAGCTTCTTGTCGACGATACGCCCGTCGATAAGCCGGGCACGGTCGTAGCAAAGGACGCGGAGCTACGTTGGCGCCGCCCCCTGAAGACATTCGTGGGACGGGGCGGCGACAAGCTCGCCGGAGCCCTCGATGCGCTAACGCTCGACGTAACCGGTCTGCACGTGCTCGACATAGGTGCCTCCACCGGCGGGTTCACCGATTGCCTGCTACAACGAGGGGCTTTTGAAGTCACGGCTGTCGACGTCGGCAAGGCGCAGCTCGATTGGAAGATCTACTCCGACCCGAGAGTGCACGTACGCGACGAGGTGAATGCGCGCTATTTGACGCCGGAGGATTTTGCGGATCCTTTCGCGCTCGTGACCATCGACGTCTCTTTCATCTCGCTCACGAAAGTCCTGCCGGCGCTGAAGGCGATATTGAAGCCAGGCGGTCATATCTTGATGCTCGTCAAGCCACAATTCGAGCTGAGTCCGAGCGAGATCGAGCGCGGCGGCCTCGTGCGCGACCCGAACAAACACAAAAAAGCCGTCTCGAGCGTCAAAGAAACTGTTCTGAAGCTCGGCCTCGAAATACTCGCCACAACACCTTCCGTGCTGAAGGGTGCTGACGGCAATCAGGAATTCTTTCTATTGGCGAAAGCACGCTCATGAAAGACAAGAAGCTGAAACTGAAGAAAGTCGCCATCGTCGCTAAAGGGCATGCCAAAGAAGCGAAGAGCATCATTCAAGACCTCACGAAATGGCTCGATGAGCGCGGCATCAAGTACGCACTCGAATCGGTGCTCGCGACGAGAGTCGGAACGGGAGCGAGCTTTTCACTCGACAAGATGCCGAAGGACGCTGACATGTTCATCGTCCTTGGCGGTGATGGCACGCTGCTCTCGGTCGCTCGCGCCCTGCGCTCACGGCAAGTGCCGATCCTCGGGGTCAACCTCGGAAGTCTCGGATTTCTCACCGACGTCGCGCTGAAAGATCTCTACCAGACACTCGAGAAAATCGTCGAGGACGACGTGAGCATCGAGCACCGATCGCTTCTGACCGCCGAGCTCGAGCGCAAGGGCGAGGTCATCCTCACCGAGCGCGTGCTCAACGACGCCGTGATTACCAAAGGCGCCATCGCCCGCATCATCGAAGTGAGTGTCGAAGTCGACCATCAATTCGTCGCTATCATCCGCGCCGACGGGCTCATCGTCTCGACACCGACGGGCTCGACGGCTTATTCGCTTGCGGCGGGGGGCCCCATCATCCACCCGAAACTCGAAACGATGGTCTTGACGCCGATTTGCCCGCACACTTTGGCCTATCGACCGGTGGTCATCCCCGATCGCGCCATCGTGACGCTCACGCTCCGGGGCGATCCTGGAGAGGTCTACGTAACGTTCGACGGGCAGGTCAGCGAGCTGCTCAAGCCTGGCGACATCATTCGGGTCCGCAAGAGCCGCAACACCGTCAAGCTAGTGAGCGTTCGCGACAAGAACTACTTTGGAGTTTTGCGGCAGAAGCTTCGCTGGGCCGAGCGCCCGCGCGGACGACGCAGCAAGACGCCACCCACGCCATGAACTAGACCTTCGAAGATGCACCTGCGAGCTTGCGGATCGTTCGCCATTCGTCGGGCGTTACGGTTTGCACCGACAGGCGCTGGCCTTTTTTGAGAAGCGCCATGTTCTCGAGCTCGGCGACTTCTCGAAGCATCTCGAGCGACCACGGTTCGTCGAGCTTCTCCACAAACTCGATATCCACCATAAACCAATAGGGCTTTTCCTTCGTCGCACGCTTTTCGTAGTACTTGTGCTTCGCGTCGAACTGAGTGAAATCCGGATAGGCCTCTTTGCACACGCGTGTAATCCCCACGATGGCTTTCGGGTTCGCGTTCGAATGGTAGAAGAAAACGCCGTCTCCCATCTTCATCTCACGCATGTTGTTGCGTGCTTTAAAGTTTCGAACACCCTCCCAGTAGGCCTGCTTTTCCTTTTTCAGATCGTCGATACTATAGACATCGGGCTCGCTCTTCATGAGCCAATAGGTCTTGGTCGCCATGGACGCCACTCTACTGCCGCGCCTTCGAGGAGGCAACTGCGTTAGAATGCAGGCATGATGAGAACGCTCGGGATGTCCATGGTGGCCCTGCTCGTTTCCTTGCTCGCGGCCCCAGTGTCGAGCCAAGAGTCCAACAAGGCGCTCGAAGACGCGGCGTGGGCAAAACTGAAAGACGCGAAGCTCGACAAGGAAGTTGCCGAGATCATCGTCTCCGGCGATACCGTGACCTTGCGCGGTGAGCCCGCGAGCGCTTACGTCAAGATGAAGGCCATCGAGATCGCGCTGACGGTCGAGGGTGTTGCGGCCGTCGAAGACGACCTGGTCGTCGGCGAGGCCGAAAGCGACGAGGCCCTCATCAAGGATCTCGTCAGCAAGATTTTGAGCTACCCCCACTACACCGTGTTCGACGATGTCGGCTTCCAGTTGCAAGATAGCGGCATCGTGGTCTTGACTGGTTATGTAACGGAGGGGTTCAAAAAGAACGAGCTCGAAGAGCGCCTCGGAAGGGTGCGCGGCGTGCGCGAGCTAAAAAGCGTGCTCGAGATCCTGCCCATGTCGTCAACCGCTGAAAAACTGAGAGAGCGCTTGTTCCGGAATATCTACGAGCACAACCTGTTCTTTACCTACGCGAATCGGACGAACCCGCCCATCCACATCATCGTGGACGGCACCAACGTCATGCTGACCGGAGCGGTGCGAAACAAAATCGAGAGGATCCAGGCCGAGTCGATCGTGCGCAGCACGTTTGGCGTGATCAACATCGATAATCGCCTGCAAATAGCCAAATGAGACGATGAGCGAAACGAGCCTCGAATTTTTTTATGGCATCTTGCTGGTCTCCGAAAACCCGAAGCGGCTCGTCACGTTCTATCGCGACGTCCTCGACATTCCTCTCGAGGAAGAACGACACGACGACACCCTCCCGCACTGGGGCTGTAATATCGGCGACATCCACTTCGCGATCCACCCAATCGACGACTTCCCCGACGACAAAAAAGTCGGGCGTCGGAGCCATCAAGCTCGCCTTCAATGTTTTCGACGCGCACGCGCTCGCCGCAAAGCTCGAGGCGCGCGGTGTCGAGCTACTCTACCCGCCAAAAGATACGGGTTTTTTCATCAGCGTGGCACTGCTCGACCCCGACGGCAATTTCATCGAGATCACCGAGCTCGTCAACGAGTGGTTCGAGATGCTCGAAGAGCGTCGGAAAAAGGACCTTGACATCGTGGACCGGTGGAAGGCCGTGAAGCGCCGCTCCGCCGATTAGCTTGTGCCCTCACACCGAGGTTCAAATCTTACGTGTGCTGCACGGCGCACAGGATCTTTTGTCGATTCTCGATCGTCCCGGTGGACTCCACGACGACAATTGAAGTAAGTCGTCGCGGCGACCCACGGAAGGAACGGAGTTTCGAGCATGTCCCGACCTTTTCCGTCATTGCGCGTTGGCTGGATGACGTCGCAGGCCGGGCCAAAATGCGACCGCGTCCGGACGAGGTTCGAGCACCTAACGAAGCTCCGGGCCGCCCACGCGATTGTCGTGTACGAAGCGGTCGCGTGCGGGCATCACCACCTCGGGAAGGCTGTTCTTGTCGATAATCACGTCTTCAGCAATGATCTCGTTCTTGTGCAAGAGGAACGCGACGAGGCTATAGACTTGGTCGGGCGTCAAGCTTCCGGGCTCATCGAAAGGCATCGCGCGATAGGTGTAGTCGTAGAGCGTCGTCGCGTAAGGCCAGTAATTGCCAATCGTCCTCGAAAGACCCGTCGTCGTGGCGAAAGGAAAGCCTTCGCGAGGCTCGCGACCCACGAGGACGTCGTTGGGGCCTTCCGTTCCCGTGATGCCGTGGCACGAGGCGCAGAGCTGGTAATAGAGCTCTTCGCCTTTCGCGACGGTGCCCTCCCCATCCGGCAATCCCGTGCCGTCAGCCATCACGTCGATGTCCAACGCTTTGATCTCCGCCTCGATCGGCGTCCTACCGAAGCCGTATGTGCCATTATCGTCTTCGGCCTGGGCCGTTGCTAAACCGACCACGATGGTCGCGAGCCACACAATCCTCATGCGTTTGCTCCGAATACGATCGCGCCGTCTTGGCGTACCGTCCAAGCTCGGATGTGGTGGTAGTGGTACGAGGTTCCGGGACCGCGTACCTTCTTTAGCTCCGCATGCGTGGGCTGGGTCTGGCCGGTCTCATCGGTGGCCCGGCTCATGAGCGTCGCTTGCTCGCCGTTCCAATCCCACGCGAAGCGGAATCGCGTGTGGCACTTGGTTATCACCGGCTCCTGCAAGGTGGCTTTGTTCCAACTTTCGCCGCCATCGGTGCTGATATCAACGCGAACGATCTTTCCGCGGCCGCTCCAGGCGATACCTTTAATCTCCCGGAAACCCTTCTCGGTCAGCGTGATGGGATAAGCGGGATAAGTAATGATGATTTTGCGTCCATCACGAAGCTGAACTGGCGTGCCTTTCCGCCGGGAAGCGGGTCGGTATATTTCGATGTCTCTTCGCGGGTCATGAATGGTTTGTCCGCCAGCTCTAGGCGGCGGATCCATTTCACGTTCGAGCTTCCCTCGAAACCCGGCAGGAATAGCCGTGCGGGATAGCCTTGCTCGGGTCGGATCGGTTCGCCGTTTTGACCGTAGGCGATCATCGCATCGTCCCAACCCTTTTCGACGGGGATGCTACGCGTCATGACGGCGGCGTCCATCGCTTCGGCGAGAAACCACTTGGCCTCGGGCAAGACGCCAACGTCCTTGAAGAGTGTTCTTAGCGGCACACCGATCCACTCGCTCGTGCTCGTGAGGCCCTCGACCTGCTGCAGTGTCTCCTCTTTGTTTGCTTCCGGGTTCCGATAAGTGCGGAAGCCGTTTCCCGAGCATTCGAGGAATCGGGTGACGGCTTCGGCGGGAAAACGCTTCAGCTCGGCGAGCGTGAACATGCGCGGGCGCTCCACCATCCCGTGGATCAAAAGCGAGTAGCTGTCGGGATCGATCTCGGGAATACCGGCGTGGTGCCGCTCGAAGTGCAGATCGGCCGGGGTAATGATCCCTGCGAGGTCTTGCAGCGGGGTGTTCGATGCCGTGCGCATCGAGCTGAAATAGGTCCGCTTAGGTTTCTCGAAGCGTGAGCGCTCACCGACTTCTTTCGCGGGGCCTCCCTGGACTTTCGTCGGGTCTTTCGTCCCGGATTCCTGCGCCGGCAGTATCTTTGCAGAGGCGGCAGAAACGGCTGCAGCCGTACTCGCCAATAGCGCCCTTCGGCTGATCTTACCCTTCGACATATTTCGTCCTCCCGATGAGAGCGCATGTTACACTGCCGGGAAGACGACGAGAAACTCGGGCGGAAGCGATAGCTCGCTCCCGCCCTGCTTCAGCGTCCAAGGCTCGCCACTCGCTCTCGGGGCAATGAGGACGACGAGTACCCCCGCCGCCCCGTCAAGAGGCTCGAGCGCAAATACCGCGCGTCCGCCTTCGTACCGGAGGGCCGCAACACGCCAGGTCTCGTCATGAAATTGGACCCAGCTTCCCGGTCGAAGCTCGCTCGCGCGGAGCGGCGCCTCAGGGAGGCGAATGCGCAACTGGTCGAGAAGCCGCTTTATCCGCCGCAGAAGGTTCACGACGCCTCTTCCTCATCCTCGAACTCCTTGTCTTTCTTCTTCTTTTTCTTCTTCTTTTTCTTCTTCTTTTTCTTCTTCTTTTTCTTCTTCTTTTTCTTCTTCTTTTTCTTCAGCTTGCCGCGCAGCTTCGCCATCCGATCGTCCACCGCATCGTCCACGTCGGAGTCTTCGGCGCGGCGGCGCAGATGGTCGCCCCCAAGCTCGTCGTCGAGCTTCAAGTAGGACCGCTCGGCCGAAGCTTGGAGCTCGACGCGCTCGCTCACGCGGTCGAACTCGCTTTGGAGATTCGCCCGTTGAACTCCAACCATAACCTTATTAATGGCCCGTCGTGCCTCTCCCTGGCGCATCTGCGCTTGCAAGACCTCGAGCCTCGAACGGGCCTTCTGCATCCGGTCGTGCAGATTCACAATAGCTTCCCGGATCTCCTCCGTCTCGTGGCTTTGCGTGTGAAGCTCCTCCTGCAAGCGATCGCGCTGCCTCTCCGCCTTCTCAGCCCGGAGCAGCATGTCGCGGGCGCCGTCTTCGGCGCCCTTTTTCATAGCCCTCTCGGCGGCAGCCTCCCATTGCTCCATGTCTTTCTCGTGGTATTTGGTACGGCTTCGCAGCCGATCCTCGTTGGCCATGGCTCAAGCCACGGCGCGCCTGGCCGCTTCGAGCTCCTCTTCCATATCGAGCACGAGCTGATTGAGCGAGTGCTCGGGGTCTTCGAACCGCGTGAGGACCGCGTCGATGCTGCCTTTGACAAGCAAAGTGAATCGCTGAGTAACGTTCATGGTATTCCTCCTTTGTTTAGTACGCTCAAGGTCCCTTCATCTCGCCCGACGGAGCATGGATTGGGTTCGAAGAGATGCGCCGCGTCCTGCGAAAAATTCCGGTTCTGGGCGGTGCTCCGATCACGATCTGCGAGTTATCGTTCGGCATTGCCGGCGCAAGTTGGGGCGACGACGGCACCATCGTTTTCGCGACCCCTCGAAGCGGTCTTTTTCGGGTATCGGCAGACGGCGGAGAACCCCGGCAGCTGACGAAGCCCAACGACACCGGCGACGCCCACCTATGGCCGGAGATGCTCCCGGGCAGCGAGACGGTGCTATTTACGACTGATCGATTAGGCGCCGGCGGGTTCGACGTCGCGGTTTTGTCGCTCGAGACTGGTGAGCAAAGCGTACTTGTTCGAGGTGGCACGTCTCCCGCTACCTTCCGACAGGACATATCATGTACGTCATGAACGGCACGTTGATGGTCGCTCCGTTTGACAGAGAGCGCTCGGAAATAACAGACAATGCCGTGCGCGTATTGTCGGACCCCTTTACGAAAGCCTCCGGAGCCGCGGACTTCGACGTGTCAGACGACGGCGTTCTCATTTATCTGCCAGAGGGGCCGGATATCGCCGACAGGAGCTTGGTCTGGGTGGGTCGTCAGCGGCGCGAGGAACCACTTCGCGTCGAGCCGCGACCCTATGTCAGTGTTGTCCGATCTCCTGGTGGAGATCGGATCGCATCCAGCGTAAAGGAGCCAACGGGGTCCGGGGACATTTGGATTCACGACGTGACCCGGGACAGGTTCACACGGCTCACGTTCCCTACGTGCCTCGATCGCTATCCGGTTTGGACGCCGGACGGCGAGCATGTGGTGTTCCAATCCTTTCGTGACGGGGTAGGCCTGTTCTGGAAAGCGGCGAACGGCACCGGGTCCGCCGAGCGTCTGACGCGCGGCCTTACCATGCCCTTCTCGGTATCGCCCGACGGCCGTACGCTCGCCGCTATGACGTCGCATACGGAGACCGCTTGGGACATTGCCAAGGTATCGCTCGAGGGAGACCGGACCACGGAGCCACTGGTAGCCGACCCTCACAATCAGTGGCACCCACAAATCTCACCGAGTGGAAAATGGCTCGCGTACCATTCGCGGAAGTCTGGCCGGCCCGAAATATTCGTCCGACGCTACCCGAACGTGGACGACGGACAGTGGCAGGTCTCGACGGGAGACGGGACCTACCTATGTGGTCTCCCAATGAAGATGAGCTCTTCTATCGTTACGAGGACGAGATGATGGCCGTTCCCGTCGTGACCCATGGCGGGTTCGCGTACGGCGCACCTGCGGTCTTGTTCAAAGGTAGCTACTGGACGGGCGGAGAGAGAAATTACGACATCGGCGCGGACGGGCAGCGGTTCTTGATGATCAAGGACGAGGCGTCGAAAGACGAGTCCGGACGCAACGACATTCATGTCGTCCTCAACTGGTTCGAGGAGCTCAGAGCGCTTCAGTAAGGAGTTTGCGATGAAGGTAGTAGCAGCGATGTTGATCGGCATTTTTGCGGGAACGCTATCCGCTCAGGACAAGGAACCTACGCCGGTTCGACAAAACCCAAATATCACCCGCCCGATCACGAACGAGAATTTCGACAGTGCCGTGGTGAACTTGCTCCAGCAGCTCGTCGCTGTCTACGGTCCGATCGCCAATAGCAACGACCGGCCCAACCCCTACACGCGCATCGAGCCGTTCGGGGAGCCCCCTCCGGGAAATAACGGCGAGTGGGCGGCGGTGACCGGCGCCGAAGGCGGACCAGACGGCAACCTCTACATATTCCACCGATGCCAATCGAACTCCTGTGTCGGTCGGCCGGAGCCGCCCATCGTCAAGCTGGATCCGCGTACGGGCGCGGGACTCGACACATGGGGAGAGGGACTGATGGCGTTCCCGCACGGATTCCACGTCGACTACGAGGGCAACGTGTGGACGACGGATACCGGCCGCGGGGATGGTCCGGGTGGACACGTCGTCAGAAAGTTCAGCTCCGATGGTGAGCTTCTGATGACCATCGGGCAATCCGGGGTCCCGGGTGACGGCCCAGGGATGCTACGCGAGCCGACCGATGTCGTCGTCTCACCCGAGGGCATCATCTTCGTGACCCAAGGTCACCTCAAAAACGGTCCCCATTCGCGCCTGTCCAAGTTCGCCGCAGACGGATCGTTCATCGAAACTTTCGGCAGCACGGGCCAGGGCCACCTTCAGTTGAGCGCGCCCCACTCCATCGCCATGGATACCGAGGGCCGCCTCTTCATCGCCGACCGCGACAACAACCGGATCATGATTTGGGACCAGGACGGAAACTACATCGACCAGTGGACCCAGTTCGGGCGGCCCAGCGGTGTGTACATCGACCACACCGACACGATCTACGTGGCCGACTCGGAATCCTGGGGACCGGACAACCCGGGCTGGAAGAAAGGGATTCGGATCGGAAGTGCTACGACAGGACAGGTCCACTACTTCATCGAAGACATCGAATCGAGGGACATGGCTCATAGCGGAGCGGAAGGCGTCGGCGTCGATGCGCTCGGCAATGTGTATGGCGGCGTCGTTCGCCGGCAGATGCTGGAGCGCCACGAGCCTCAAGCAGTGCAGCCCACGCGCGGCGCAACGTGGCCGGAGCCTCGGAATTAGTCCCCTGGAGTAGTCGCCCCAAGATCAGTGCTCCTGGCGCTCCCGCGTACCTCTCGTGAGTCTTTTTGCTCCGGAGCCATCCGCGTTCACGACATGTACGGTCTGAATCGCGGGGCCAGCTTCGCGAACTCGACACGTGCAATCAGTAGATGCCATTAGGCAATGGCATCTACTATAAATTATGCCATTATCGCATTATGGAAGTGACGCTGGACCGATTCGGGCGGGTGGTTCTGCCCAAGAGGCTACGGGATGATCTCGACCTCGACGCAGGCTCCGTCCTCATCGTCGAAGAAGTCGAAGACGGGATTCTTCTGAAGCCGGTTCGGGACGAGCCTAGTCTGGTCGAGAAGGAAGGAGTGCTGGTGTTCGTCGGAAAATCGACGGACGACGTTCCCGATGCGATGGAAAAGCTGCGCGCTAAACGACTCCGAGTGTTGACTGATTGGAAGCCGCGGTGCCAATGAAGGCCCTGTTCAACACCTCGGTGCTCGTAGCCGCAAGTGTCGAAACGCATCCGATGCACGCACTTGCGTGGCCGTGGCTCAAACGCGCTCACTCCGGAGAGATGGAGTATTGCGTCGCGGCCCATTCGTTGGCCGAATGCTAAGCCGTGCTCACTGCTCTCCCTGTTCGCCCGCGCATCGCACCCACGACAGCGGCGCGCATCATTGATAAAAACATCGAGCGACACGCGAAGATCGTCGCGCTGACGGCCTCGGACTATCGCCGTGTCGTTCACCAACTCGCTCGTCTCGGGCTTTCGGGCGGTGTCGTATACGATGCCATCATCGTTAGAAGTGCTGCGAAAGCAGAGGTCGAGCGCCTAGTCACGCTCAATCCCAACCACTTCACACGCGTGTGGCCTGAGGGTGCCGATATCGTTTCCGTCCCCTGAGCGAAGAAGTTGTGAGGAGACCGGAGGCGCGGCAAACTCCAAGCCACGTTCCGTGACCACGCCTTCTCCAAGAACCTCGATGGCTCAATTGGGAGTAGAATCCCACCATGTTTTGGCTGACGGTATTTGCAAGTGTCGTAGCTGGTTTCCCCAATTTCGTGCCGCACGTGATCACCAACGATATGCCTGGCGCCTATTGCATTCGGGCAGCGGATGTAGACGGTGACGGCAAAGTCGATGTCATTGCACAAGGCCGAGAGGTCGTCTGGTTCGAGAATCCCACATGGGAGAGGTTTCCGATCGTCTCCGAGACCCGTGGCAATATCTTTCTTGCCCCCGCGGATCTGACCGGTGACGGCTTGCCCGAGATCGTGCTCGCCTCCGACTTCGGACTCTCGAGGAGCTCCGACGGTGGCACGTTGACTCTCTTCGAACGCAAAGTTGATCTGCAAGACCCGTGGACCGGTCGCAAGATTGGCACCGAGCCGACCGCTCATCGACTCTATTGGGCCGAGCTCGATGGCGAAGCGCCGAAGGAGCTATTGGTTTCACCGATTATCGGACACGGTGCGGAAAAACCTGCATACGACCAGTCAGCCGTGGAGCTCGTCGCTTATTTCGTCCCGAAGAACCTCGATGAGCCCTGGCAGCGCCGCGTCATCGACCACTCGCTTCACGTCTCTCACTCCGTTCAACCCATCGATATCGACGCCGATGGTCGCGACGAAATCTTGATCGTTGGCTACGAGGGCGTATTTCTTTTCGATGGCGACGGCGCGTCCTGGACGAAGACGAAGCTCGGCGAGGGCTATCAGGCGGAGCCTGCCCCCAACCGCGGCGCCAGCGAAGTCGCGCTCGGTCGCTTGTCAGAAAATGCGCGCTTTCTCTCAACGACCGAGCCGTGGCACGGTCATCAAGTCGTCGTGTATCGACCCGGCAACGCTTCAAAGCCCTGGACGCGCCACGTCATCGACGATGTGCTCGTGGGCAGCCATGCGCTTGCCGTCGCAGACTTCAACGGCGACGGCATCGACGAGATCGTCGCCGGCTATCGGGGCGAAGGAACGAGCCTGTACGGCTACTCGGCCGTGAGTGCCGACGGCGCGCAATGGAACAAACACATCATCGACGACGGCGGCATCGCCGCACAGCGATGCGAGGCGGTCGACATCGACGGAGATGACGACCTCGATCTCATCGTATCGGGAGGAAGCACCCACAACGTGAAGTGGTACGAGAATCGCAGCCAGTAGCCCTCGAACTGCGCGAGCCGTCGTCCGGCTCGATCATCGGAACCCGCGACACGGAAGCCCGCGCCTCAGCGTATGACGTACCACTCCGTCTGATAGGGCCGGAAGTAGATGTACCCGTCTGTCGTGAGATAGGCGTCGTCTTCCATGGGGATCGTGACGGTCCCTCCGCCGTATTCCGGAACCGCCGTCGTGGCGCTGAACTCGACGGAACGGTAGGAGCCTGCTCGCAGAATCGAGTCTCGACCGGGAAGGGTCGACATGTCCATGTTCCGCGCATTGATGGACGGCCCGAGCGCATGACCGTGATACCCGATGGGGTGGGAGTAGAGACTCGGAAGAAAGTCCACACCTTCGAGCTTTTTCGCGATGGCGAGCGTCGCCTCCCAGCCCGTCATCCCTGGCCGCGGCTCGGACGCGAAGGCTTCGTGCACCACGTTCGCGTTCGCCATAGCAAACTGAAGTCCCGCGGGTACGGTTTCCTCACCCTCGCGTAAGATGTACGCGACCTTTTGCCAATCGCTCGCAAAGCCGAGGTAGTTGAATCCGCAGTCGAGGTGGATGATGTCCCCGGGCTGGAAGACGAGGCTGTCCGGAGCGGGGTGGATATAGGGAATCATGGCATCGGTATCCGGGTCGTAGCGTTGCACCGCCACGTGAATCTCGAACCAGGGCACGCCCCCGACGCCGAGCTCTGCAATCGTCTCCTCGAAGAACCACTTGATCTCTGCCACCCGGGTGACACCAGGTGTGATCACTTCGTTGGAAAGCGCGCGCTGTGCGATCACGTCGGTCACCAGCACCAGGCTGCGATAGGGCTCGAGCTCACCCGGCAGGCGTGTATCGAAGTAGTCTTCAATGAGCGCCGCGGCGGAGACGAAACGAGACTCGGAGCCCGGGCCCAATGCATCGGCAAGAAACTGGTATGCGTCGTGAGTCAAGCCGCTATCGTGGCCGCGAGCTCCGGAAATGTTGAGCGCAATCGTCTCGGGTTGATACTGCTCCCAAAGAGCCTTCAGGCCGGTGCGGGTATCTTGTATCCCTCTCGCGTTGCGCGCCGCTGGAAGTGGCTCGAAAAACCGCGCATAATCTTCCGTCGGTCGCCAGTAGTCCGAGTACCTTTTCAGACCGTCCGCTCCCACGTCGACGAAGACGATCACATCCCGGCGCCGGGTGTAGTGCAGAGGCGGCGCGACATACTGCGTAACGGGATCGGCGTGGAACTCCTCGCTCACGACGATCCACATCTCGATCCGGTGGGAGCGCATGAGGTCGAGCAACATCTCGTGCTTCTCGGCGAGCCACTCGAGGCGTAGCTCGTACTGCGCCCGCTTCCCCAGAAGCTCGGGCATTGCCGGGATGACGCGACCGTCGAAGAGCTCGATGGGGCCGCCCTCGCGCGGCAAATCAGGGCTCGCGGATGGAGCACAGGACAGCGCTGCAGCCAGAACGAGGGCGATGCAGACGACATGTGCCGCATGACTCATCAGTTGAGATTCTAATCCAACGTTTCGGTGGGCTCGATTAGCGGTCATCGGAACAGGAATCCTATGGAATTCGCTGGACGATGGCAAACCTCCGCTCTTCCGCTCGTGCCAGCCCGACTTTGAACACGGCGTCGCCGTCGACTAAGATGCCGCCTATGCACGCGAGTCTTCGTGATGCGCGGGTGGTCCTGCTCGAGCCCGACATCAACCCGATCACTAGGCGCTTCGGGCTGCCCAAGGTGGCGAGCTACCCGCCACTCGCACAAGTGCGGCTCGCTGGCCAAATCGACGGGGGCGGTGTTGAGGTCGTCGATCTTCGCGTGCCGGGCGAAACCAAACGGTTCCTCCGGACACTTCCAGACGACCCGGGGAGGCGCCGGCCGAGGGCTCGGCGGCCGCGACCGTTTACGAAGGTTATGGCACCCGCGAGCTCGACGGCTTCGATCCCACGCCACACGAAGCGACGTGCCGCTGAGCGACGTCATCCTTCACATCGAAGGCCTCCACAAATCCTTCGGCGATGTCGAAGTCCTCAAGGACATCGACATCGAGCTCTCGCGAAAAGAGATGCTATTCCTCATCGGCCCGTCGGGCTTGGGCAAGAGCACGCTCCTTCGCTGCTGCAACCGTTTGGAAGAGCCGTCTTCCGGCGTGATCTCGTTCGACGGCGAGAACATCTTGAGCGCCGAGACCGACGTGAACCGATTACGCCAAAAAATGGGCATGGTGTTCCAGTCGTTCAACCTCTATCCGCACATGACGGCGCTCGGAAACGTGACGCTCGCGCTTCGAAAAGTGCTAAAGCGGCCGAAGCGCGAGGCCGAGGACGCGGGACGGGCCGCGCTCGAGCAGGTCGGGCTCGTCGACAAAGCAGACGCCTACCCGAACGAGCTCTCCGGAGGTCAGAAGCAACGGGTCGCCATCGCACGAGCGCTCGCGCTCGAGCCGAGGATGCTCCTAATGGACGAGCCTACGAGCTCACTGGATCCAGAGCTTGTGGGAAACGTACTGAAAATCATCCGTGAGCTGCGGGCGGTGGGGATGACCATGCTCATCGTCAGTCACGAGATGGCCTTCGCCCGTGAAGCCGCCGACCGCGTTCTGTTCATGGACGCAGGCGAGATCGTCGAGCAAGGGGATCCGGAAGCGCTCTTCACCGAACCGCGCGAACCGCGCACGCGCGCCTTTCTCGAGCGTTTTCAAAGTTAATGGGATCGCTCGTCGACAGTTTCTTCAACGCGGAGATTCTGGCGCAAGCGCTGCCGGCCGTCACGACGGGACTCTGGGTCACGCTGCAGCTAACGCTCGCCATCATCCCGACAGGCATCACACTCGGACTCGCATTAGCACTCGCGCGCGTGCGGCGCCTTCGCCCTCTCAACATTCTGATCGTCATCTTCGTCGACGTATTTCGCGCGCTCCCACCTCTCGTCATCTTGATCGTGCTCTACTTCGCGCTCCCCTATCTCGATATCCAGCTCTCGGGATTTACCGCCGCCTAGCTCGGATTGAGCCTCGTCCTCGCGGCCTTTTCCGAAGAGATTTTCTGGGCCAGCATCTTGTCCGTCGACGAGGGCCAGAGGGAGGCCGCGCGCGCGACGGGGCTCGGCTTGGGCGCGACGCTCATCTATGTCGTCCTGCCTCAAGCGGTTCGCCTCGCCATCGCGCCGTTCACGAACCGCGCGATCGCCGTCGGCAAAGGAACAGCCCTCGCCTCCGTCATCGCCGTACCCGAGATCCTCAATCAAGCGACGAGCATCCAAGCGCAAACCGCCAACCCGTCGCCGTTGACGCTCGCAGCGATGGCCTACCTCGTGCTTTTTCTGCCGCTCGTGGTGGCGAGCCGATGGGTGGAATCGCGTTTTCGGTGGAGGCATTAGTGCAATCTCTCGTCGAGAGCTTCTTCAATCCATAGATTATGGAGGCGAGCCTTCCCTACTTGGTCCGGGGGCTCTTCATGACGCTTCAGCTCTCGGCCATCGTCATCCCGACAGGCGTCGTGAGCGGCGCCGTGCTCGCGATGCTCTTCAGCTCGCGCAACCGATGGCTCCGCGCCCTCCTCATTGTCTATGTCGACTTCTTCCGCGCTTTCCCCCCTCTCGTCCTCGTCATCTTCGTGTTCTACGGGTTTCCCTATCTCGGGATCGAGATTTCGAATCTCGCTGCCGTGAGCCTCGCGTTCGTCTTGAACACGTCGAGCTTCTACGGAGAGTTTTCGCGCGGGCATAGAGAGCATTCCCGCCGGGCAGTGGGAAGCGGCGCACTCGACGGGGCTCTCTACCGTCCAAGCGATGACCTATGTCGTGTTGCCACAAGCAACGCGCAACGTGCTTCCCGACCTCGTGAGCAATACGCTCGAAGTCGTGAAGCTCACTTCGCTCGCGAGCGTCGCGCACTTCCAGAGCTCGTGCGGATGGCGCGCGTGGCGCAAGGCGTAACGTTCAACCCCACCCCCCTCGTGATGGCCGCGCTCTTTTACCTCGCGCTCCTTTGGCCCCTCGTCCGGCTCTTGAGTTCGATCGAGCGTCGTTTGGCCGCATCCGTTTGAGTTAGAATCATTCCATGAACGATATCGCTACGCTCTTGACTGAGCCGGTAACGACGGTCGCGGTCGTCGGCGCCACGGACAATCCGGGGAAATACGGCTACGTCATCTATCGCGACCTCAAGCGCAAGGGCTACAGCATCTACCCCGTCAATGCCAAGCGCTCCGAGATCGACGGCGACAAAGCCTATTCGAAGCTCGCCCAGATTCCGGAAAAGCCGACGATCGTGAACATCGTCGTGCCGCCCTCCGAGACGATCCAAATCTTGGAAGAGAGCCTTGCGCTTCATCTCATGAATATCTGGCTCCAGCCCGGCGCCGAGAGCCCGGAGACGATGGCCTTTCTGCAGGAGCACGATTTCAACTACCTCGCCAATGCTTGCATCATGATCGAAAGCCGTCTCGCAATTCGGTGACCGTGAAACGTGAAGCCCATCGTCGTCATCAATCCCAACTCGACCGAGGAAGTCACGCGCGGCATCGACGGCGCGCTCGACCCGCTTAGGCTCGAGGACGGCCCGCCGATCGAATGCGTGACGTTGAAAGAAGGGCCGCCCGGCATCGAGTCACAAGCCCATGCCGATGCTGTGGTCGCACCGCTCTGTAAGTTGATCCGATTGCGCGACGACTCCGCGAGCGCATTCATCATCGCGTGCTACAGCGATCCCGGATTGCATGCGGCGCGCGAGACGACGTCGAAGCCCGTTCTCGGGATTGCCGAGAGTGCCATGGTCACGGCTCTCACCCGCGGGGAGCGCTTCGGCATCATCTCGATTCTCGACGCGTCGATCCCGCGGCACCAGCGCGCGGTGCGCGCCGCAGGTCTCTCCGCCCGTTTCGCCGGCGACGTGGCGATAGGCGTTAGCGTCGTCGATCTCGCGGGCAAAGACCAAGTCTTCGTAAAACTCGTCACCGCGGGCCGACGCTTGCGTGACGACGACGGCGCGAACGTGCTCATCCTCGGTTGCGCCGGGATGGCGCGTTATCGGAAACGGCTCGAGGACACGCTCGGCATGCCCGTCATCGATCCCACGCAGGCGGCGGCGACCCTCGCCATCAGCGCGGTGCGGCTGGCCTGAGAATTGTCCCAACGCATTCGCACGCGCGACCGCGCGAAGATGGCGTCATGAAGAAACGATTTTTCGGGCAAGTCGACGCATTTCCCAAAACCGCTACTACGACAATCCCGCGGCCATCGTCTTCGACGTAGAGGGTCTCTCACAGGAGATGATCCAGCGCATCGCGCGCGAAATGAATCTCTCGGAGACAGTGTTCGTGCTGCCGGCGACCGAGCCGAGTGCGCATTACTGGTCGCGCATCTTCACGCCGCAAAGCGAGCTTCCGTTCGCCGGCCATCCCACCCTCGCGACTGCCTACGCGATGTTGCACTCGAAGCGGGTCACGCCGGAGGGAAACGTCTTGCGCCAGCAATGCGGGATCGACATCGTGCCGGTCGCCTTCGAGCGCGAGGGCGACGACGTGCGCTTTTCCATGACACAAGGAAAGCCCGCCTATCGCGACGCCGAAGTCGATGCTGGCCTCGCGGCCTCGATGCTCGGCTGCGCCGAATCGGACATCGGTGAAAGCGGCACGGAAATCGTCTCGACGGGCTCTGGTGGATCGACGCGAAATACGAGCTGCGCGTTCCCGCGGCCTGGCGCCGTGCTTTTCAAGAAGTGCTCGTCTCCCAAACCTCCGGGGAGCTCGAAATCGACGTCAAGGACCGTGTTTTTAGTTTCGCAATCACGCCCATCGCCGAAGCCGACTATATCTACGTCTACGGGCAGGACATCACAGAACGGAAGCTCGCCGAAGAAGCGCTCATCGCCGCGAAAGACGCCGCCGAGTCTGCCTACCGGACGAAGAGCACCTTTCTCGCGAACATGGGCCACGAGCTGCGCACGCCCCTGAACGCCATCCTCGGCTATTGCCAGATCATCGAGGAGGAAGCCCACGACGCAGGCCACGACAGCTACTTGCCCGACCTAGAGAAAATCCAAGACTCCGGCAAGCACCTTCTCGGTCTCATTAGTCAGATTCTCGATTTGTCCAAGATCGAAGCGGGTAAAATGGGGTCGCATTACGAGTCGTTTGCCGTGTTGCCCGTGCTCGAAGAGGTCACGGCCAGCTTCGCGGAGCTCGCGGCGAAGAACAACAACCGCATCGTGACGCATTACGACGCGAGCCTAGGGAACATGCACGCCGATCTGGACAAAGTCCGCCAGATTTTGTCGAATCTCGTGAGCAACGCCGCCAAGTTCACGTCGGACGGCGTCATCACCATCGAAGCGGTCCGTTCGGCGCAGCCCAACGGGGAAGACCCGTTCTTGTTCAAGGTTCAGGACACCGGCATCGGCATTGCCGAAGAACGGATTGGCGCTATCTTCGAGCCTTTCACGCAAGTCGACTTCTCGGCGTCGAGAAAGTTCGGCGGCGCAGGCCTCGGCCTCGCGCTAACACGCAGTTTTTGCGAAATGATGCACGGGAAGATCGACGTCGATAGCGAACCTGACGTCGGTACGACATTTCAGGTCTCGCTTCCGGCGAGGCCTCCCTCGGAGACGTCCGAAGTGATCGAGCGGGTCTTCTCGGCCGTCGGCAAGCCTGCGAAAGGTTCCGACGCCACCACAATCCTCGCCATCGACGACAACCATATCGTGCTCGACCTCCTGTGTCGCATGTTGAAGGAACACGGCTTTGAAGTCATCCGGCCGATAGCGGCCAGAAGGGTCTCGAGCTCGCTCGCGAGCTTCGCCCGGCTGCGATCACGCTCGATGTGATGATGCCCGAAATGGATGGCTGGGCAGTTCTCGCCGCGCTGAAAGCCGATCCCGAGCTCGGCGAGATCCCGGTCATCATGTTGACCGTGATCGAAGAGCGCGGAGCAGCCATAGCACTTGGGGCCTCGGATTATCTCCTGAAGCCGATCGAGCGCAAGCAGCTGCTCGGAGTGCTGAAGCGGCACACGGCAGGGACCGCCGCGCCCGTGCTCATCGTAAACGACGAGCCCGTTTAGCGCGAATTTTTACGCCGCATCCTCGACCACGAGGGGGTCGATGTCATGGAGGCCACTAACGGCGCGGAAGCGCTCGCCAAGATCGACGCTCGCCGGCCGTCGCTCGTGCTCCTAGACTTGATGATGCCCGAGATGGACGGCTTTCAGGTGGTCGTGGCTCTCCGCAACTCGCCCAAGACCAGTGACATCCCAGTAGTCGTTATTACCGGAAAAACCTGACCGACGATGAGCGCGCACGTTTGAAGGGGTGGATGGTAAACACGATCGAGAAGAGAAGCATCCCTCAAGAACAGCTCGCCGGCCGAGTCCGGGAGCTCGTCAAAGACCAGACGTAAGACCTTTACTTTGGCGGGGGCACGACACCGGTCTGGCTCGCGATGAGGCCGTAATGCTCGATGCGCCGGTGCTTGTCGAAGTTGAAGATGTTCTCTTTGATGTCGCGCCCGACATCGAGGTCGCAGTCATAGGCGATGAGCTCGTCCTCTTCCGTGATCGATTGCGCGACGATCTCCCCGGTGGGCGCCACGATGGCTGAGCCTCCTATGAGCCCATAGCCGTCTTCCTTGCCCGCTTTCCCCGCGGCAACCACCCACGTGCCGTTTTGATAGGCGCCGGCCTGAAGCGATAAGAGGTGATGAAACATGCGCCGATGGACCGGCTCGCGGTGATAGATGTTGTCGGTCGGCGTGTTGTAACCGAGCACGACCATCTCGACTCCTTGAAGCCCCATCACACGGAACGTCTCGGGCCAGCGCCGGTCGTTGCAGATGCACATCCCAAAGATGCCGTCGAAGGCGCGCCAGACAGGAAAGCCGAGATCGCCGACCTCGAAGTAGCGCTTCTCCAGATGCTGAAAGGGCGCGTCCGGCCAATGATCGGCGTGTCCCGGAAGATGGATCTTGCGGTACTTCCCGACGATCGCGCCATCCCTGTCCACGAGAATCGCGGTGTTGAAGTGATGCTCGCCTGCTAGCTCTGCGTAGCCAAGATGAAAGCCGATACCGAGCCTTTTCGCTTCTTCGAAAAGAGGCGCCGTCTCCGGGCCCGGCATCTCTCTTTCGAAATAGGCGTCGACGTCATCTTGGTTTTCCATGTAATAGCGCGGGAAGAACGTCGTGAGCGCGAGCTCGGGAAAGACGACGAAGCCGCAACCCGAGCCATGGGCTTTGCCAAGAAGACGAATCAAGCGCTCGACGACCGATCCGCGATTATCAGAGAGATGGATCGGACCGAGCTGCGCCGCGCCGACTCTCAGATGCCGCGCCACTACCAGGCCTCACCAAAACCGTAGCGCGCCATGAGGCCCGCTTCGTGCGAGCCCCGCCCTAGCGGCTCAGCCGAGCTCGGCTTCTCCCGCGGGATGAAGAGACCGCTACCTTTTTCGACTTGGAGCTCGCCATTGTCCACCACGACGCGGCCCCGGCTGAGCACCGTCAACGGCCACCCTGTTACCTTGCGTCCTTCGTAGGGTGTGTAGCCGACATTGTCATGAAGGTTCTCCCAAGCGATGGTGACTTCTTTCTGCCCGTCCCAGATGACGAGATCCGCGTCCGCACCAACGGAGATGCTGCCCTTGCGCGGAAACATTCCATAGAGCTTGGCCGCCCGCGTCGACGTGAGCTCGACAAATTGATGGAGGTCGATCCGCTTCTTCAAAACGCCTTCCGAGAACAGGAGCGGCATCCGTACTTCGAGGCCGGGCACGCCGTTCGCAATCTTGTTGAACGGTGCCTCCTCGCCTTGTCTGAGCTTCCCTGTTTCGTCGAAACGATAGGGCGCGTGGTCCGACGAGAAGACTTGAAAAGTGCCGTTGGCCAGACCACGCCAGATGGCTTCTTGCGACGCAATGTCTCTAGGCGGCGGGCTGCAACAACACATCGCACCTGCCATGTCCGGCTGGTCGAGGTCCTCGGCCGTGAGAAAGAGATATTGAGGACAAGTCTCAGCAAAGACTTTGAGCCCGCGTCGTTGCGCCCGCTGAATCGCCTCCATACCGTCTTCGGAAGAAACATGCACGATGAGACACGGAGTGTCGAGAAACTCTGCGAGCGAGATCGCGCGCGAGGTGGCCTCCCCTTCCGCAAGGCGCGGATGGCTGACGGCATGGAACTTCGGCGCCCGCGCGCCGAGGTCGAGAAGCCGCTTCGTCACCCATCGGATGAGGTCGTGATTCTCGGCGTGGATCATCATGAGAGCGCCTTCGCGCCGCGCGAGGTGGAAGACGTCGAGCATCTGATAGTCGTCGAGCCGGAGCGCGTCATAAGTCATGTAGACCTTGAACGACGTATAGCCGTTGCGGATGAGCTCGGGCAGCTCGTCCTGCATCACCGACTCACTCGGGTCCGAGATGATGAGATGAAATCCGTAATCGATGACGGCTTTCTCTTTGGCTTTCAAGTGATAGGCCGAGACGACATCGCGCAGGGAGTCGCCTTTGTGCTGCGCGGCAAAGGACAGAATGGTCGTGGTGCCGCCATGCGCCGCGGAGACGGTCCCCGTGTAGAAATCGTCGGCGCACATGATGCCGGAGGAGGAGAGCTGCTCGATGTGGGTGTGGCTATCGATCCCTCCGGGAAAAACGTAATTCCCGTCCGCATCGATCTCCTGCTCGCCCTTCGGGAGCTTTTTCCCGATGGCGGCAATCGAGCCGCCTTTGATGCCGATATCGCAAAACACTTCTTCCGTCGCGGTAACGGCGTTACCGTCGCGTATCACTAAGTCGAAATCCATAACGGCACGTATGGTAGCATCCCCCCCCGCCGACCATGACTCTCGCAACCATCGACTGGATCATCATCGTCACCTATTTTGCGATCGCGCTCGGCGCCGGTCTCGTATTCCGCAAGCGGGCCGGCTCGAGCCTCGATGAATTTTTTCTGTCCGGCCGTTCCCTCCCCTGGTGGATTGCCGGTACGTCCATGGTCGCGACCTCCTTCGCCGCGGACACGCCCCTCGCGGTCACGGCTCTCGTCGCGCGCCACGGGATCGCGGGCAACTGGTTCTGGTGGTCTTTCGCGCTCGGCGGCATGGTCACCGTGTTCGTCTACGCGCGGCTCTGGCGCCGCGCCGCCGTCATGACCGATGTCGAGCTCGTCGAGCTTCGCTACGGAGGCAAGCCCGCGGCCTTTCTTCGCGGCTTCCGATCGATCTACATCGCGTTTCTCGTGAACTCGATCATCGTCGGTTGGGTCACGGCAGCCATGCTCAACGTGCTCAAGTTCACCGTGTTCTCTGGGACGGAAGCCGCAACGGGTACGAGCGACTGGCTCATCATCCTCGCGCTCTTCGCGATCGTCGGCCTCTACAGCACCCTGTCGGGACTTTGGGGCGTGGTCATCACGGACTTCCTCCAGTTCATCGTCGCAATGGGGGGCTCTATCGTGTTCGCCTTCTATTGCGTGCGCCACGTCGGTGGGCTCGACGCGCTGCGTGAGCGCTTGACGACGAGCTACGAAGGCGGCGAACAAATCCTGCGCTTCCTGCCCGACTTCTCCGCCGCCGATCCGTGGATGCCCCTCAATATTTTTCTCATCATGCTCTTCGTACAGTGGTGGGCGTCCTGGTATCCGGGCTCGGAGCCCGGCGGCGGCGGCTCGACGGTGCAGCGCATGGCGTCGTGCCGGAGCGAGCGGGACTCACTTCTCGCGACCCTGTGGTTTCAGCTCGCGCATTATTGTTTGCGACCCTGGCCATGGCTTCTCGTCGCGCTCACAGCGCTCGCCGTCTATCCCGACCTTCGTGAGCTCGACGATCCCGGCGTCGGCTTTCCCATGCTGATCCGCGACCTGGCCCCGGCCGGGCTCCGCGGCATCATGCTCGTCACGTTCTTTGCGGCGTTCATGTCCACCATCAGCACACAGATCAACTGGGCTGCCTCTTATCTCGTCGGCGATTTCTACAAGAGGTTCTTGAAGCCCGACGCCTCAGAAAAACACCTCACACGCGTTTCCCGCTTGGCGACGATCGGGGTCATCGTCGTCTGCATCGGCTCGTCTTGGCTCATGCGCGGGATTCCCGTCGACGAAGCTTGGAAGTTCTTGGCAGCTCTTGGTGCGGGCACGGGCGCGGTGTTCATGCTGCGGTGGTTCTGGTGGCGCGTGAACGCGTGGTCCGAGATCAGCGCGATGATCGCTTCTCTCATTTATTTCATCATCGTGAGCCGCTACGTCGAATCGAACGAGCACCGGCTCGCGATCGTGGCGGCGCTCACGATTCCCACTTGGCTTCTCGTGACGTTTCTTACGCGGCCTGAGAATGACGCGACGCTCGATGCGTTTTACGAGAAAATCCGGCCGGGTGGCGCGGGCTGGAAACCTGTGGCGGCGCGGAAGCCCGATGTGGACGTGGACCAGCACGTTGTGATGTCTTTCGTCGCTGCGTTCGTGGCCACGGCCGTCGTGTACCTGACGATTCCTGGGATCGGCCTCATCCTATTCGGCGAAACGGGCCGAGGGCTCTTAGCACTCGGCGGCGCTGCCCTGTGCTGCGTCGGCGTGTACCAGCTCGTTCACCGAATCGGCTGGGAGAGATGGACGCAGTAGCCCAGTGCGCGTCGGCGAGACGCTCGACGCCCATCGCAGGAAGCCGTCGATTGCCTCTCCGGGTCATCGTGAAACACCATCGAAAACGAACACGTGTGCGCCGATTATGTTAAACACGTTACCTACGGTAACACTCGGCCCCTCCCGAGTTGGCAACGGGCACGTAGATTAGCGGTACGTCGAAACGCGTTGGCATCCTCCCCGCGACGACCAAACGGGTGGCACCTGGATTGGACAGGCCTGGACCGGCGATTTCGACGCGCGCCTCGCGCAGCTGGCCGCCTGACGTATCAAGGCCTACGGCAGGCGCTAAATCAGAGCTCGTCACGGCTGCGCGCCTCTGCAACGCTCTCGCGAATAGACTTCATGTCGTGTCCCTTGTCCTTTGCGTAACTTCGTAGGCTACCGAACCAAGGAGTCTCGATGTCCGCAGCAGGCTTAATAACCCAGACCTTTTCCCCATCCACAACCCGTGAGTCAACAATCAACGCATCACCCGGCTGCAATCCCATCTCCTCACAGAGCTTCCTGGAGAGCGTTACTTGTCGTTTCGCGGTTATCTTAATTGCCGTCACGGTGATTCCTCCTTACCCGTACAGATTAGAGCAAGGCGTTGTTGTTGCAAAGACAGTCCGACAGAGGAATCGCCTCGTCGAAAGGAACCGGCGTTTCGTTCTTCTCTTCGCTCGCCGGCACGAGGGGCATCTACACCCGCACTGCAGATGGCAGCGACGAGGCCGAAATGATTCTTCTTGGGAACCGGGACCTCTTCCCCCTTTCGTGGTCGCCAGACGGTAGCACGCTTCTCTTCCTAGAAATCAAAACGCCAGGGGACAACGATATCCTGGTGCTATCGGATCGCGGTGTCCCCGTTCGGTTTCTCTCGAGCCCGTCCAACGAGCAGGCCCCAGTCTTCTCGCCAGACGGGCACTACATCGCCTACGTTTCAGACGACTCGGGACAACGCGAAGTCTACGTGCGTCCGTACCCTGCCGGTGACCAGAAGTGGTCGATCTCGACCAACGGCGGCACTGAGCCCATCTGGTCCCGTGATGGGCAAGAGCTCTTCTATCGCCAAAACTCGACGATAATGGTCGCCGACGTGTGTCTCGGTTCTTCGTTCAAAGCTGACAGACCGCGGCGATTGTTCGAAGCACCATACGTCACCGATAACGCTCACCCCGCGTACGACATCGCACCGGACGGACAGTGTTTTCTCATTATCAAGGACAACGAAAAAGAACGCACACAGTTGAACGTCGTCATCAACTGGTTCGAGGAGTTGAAAGCCAATGTGGCGAGCCGCTAGCCCTCCATGGGTCGTCGTCGCACTTGTCGCGGCGACGGTGGCCGACACTCAGAACACCTACAGCCCCGAGAGCTTCGCTGCGCTCGAGTGGCGCAACATCGGACCGAACCGCGGCGGCCGGTCGATCGCCGTAGCCGGAAGTCCGAGCCGACCGCTCGAATATTATTTTGGCGCCACCGGCGGCAGCCTCTGGAAGACCACGGATGGTGGCGTGAGCTGGCGGCCCGTGACGGACGGTCGAAAAAATAGCTCCTCCGTCGGCGCCGTGGCCGTCGCTCCGTCGGATCCAGACATCATTTATATAGGCATGGGCGAAGTGCAGCTTCGCGGAAACGTCATGCAAGGCGATGGCGTCTACAAATCCACGAACCTGGGCGCGACGTGGGAACACATGGGGCTCGCCGCGACACGCGCCATTGGTCGCATTTGCGTCAATCCAGAGAACCCCGAACTCGTCTATGTCGCCGCACTCGGCGATCCGACCGGACCCAATGATGAGAGAGGAATCTTTCGAAGCCGAAACGGCGGCCGCGATTGGGAGAAGGTTCTCTTCGAGAGCCCTCAGACGGGCGCAGTTGATCTGTTGCTCGACCCGTCGAATCCAGACGTTCTCTACGCTTCGATGTGGCAGGTCTATCGAAACGCTTACCAACTCTGGAGCGGGGGTCCGGAGTCGGAACTCTTCAAGTCGACCGACGGAGGCGATCATTGGACCGCGCTCACAACAAAGCCGGGCTTTCCCGGAGGTCCTCTCGGAAAGATCGGTATCACCGTCGCCGCAAACAGCACAAGGCTCTACGCCATCATCGAGGCCGAGGCCGGAGGGCTCTACCGCTCAGACGATCGAGGCGAAAGCTGGGAGCACGTGAACAGCTCCCGCGATCTTTGGCAACGATCCTTCTACTTCAATCGCGTTGCGGCCGTCCCGAAGGATCCGGACATCATCTACGTTTTTAACTTTCTTCTGTTCAAGTCGGAAGACGCTGCGCAACGTTCGAGCAAGTGCGCACGCCGCACGCGGACCATCACGACCTCTGGATCGACCCAAACGACCCTGCACGCATGGTATGCGCCAATGACGGCGGCGGGACGGTCTCGACGAATGGCGGTGTGAGCTGGACGCAACAAAACTACCCGACCGCACAGATGTATCACGTCAACACGACGGCGGACTTTCCCTATCACGTCGTCGGCGCCCAACAAGACAACTCGACGGCGGCGGTTCCAAGCTACGTCGATGGATGGTGGACAACGCCTCGAGGGCGGCCCGGCGATGATTACTACGCGGTGGGCGGCGGTGAGAACGCCTATGTCGCCACACATCCCGGCAATCCCAACGTCTTTTTCGCCGGCGCGACGAACACGCTTGCCCGCTTCGATCGAGCAACAGGCGCCGCGAGCGACGTGCAGCCCTATCCGTGGCTTTTCATGGGCGAGTCGTCGCGCGACATCCCGGAGCGCTGGAACTGGGTCTACCCCATCGTGATGACACGTCGCGAGCCGCACACGCTCTACGCGGGCTCGCAACACGTTTGGCGCTCGCGCGACGAGGGAAACACCTGGGAGAAGATCAGTCCCGACCTCACGCGCGCGGACCCTGAGACCCTTGGACCCTCCGGCGAACCCATCGTGCTCGACCAAGACGGGCCGGAAGTCTACGCGACCGTTTTCACCATCGCCCCTTCGGAGCGAGACGCTCGAGTCCTCTGGGCGGGCTCCGACGACGGACTTGTGCACATAACAAGAGACGGCGGGGCCGAGTGGCCAACGTTACGCCGAAAGCAATGGTGCGCGATACAAGGGTCAGCCTCATCGAAGCGTCCCCTCACGACCGGGCAGCGGCCTACGTCGCCGCCAAGCGGAACCAGATGGGCGACCGCGCGCCTTACATATGGAAGACCGACGATTACGGCGAAACCTGGACGTCGACCACGAGCGGCTTCGCGGCCGAGGATTTTGTCCACGCGATTCGAACGGATCCGATGCGGCGCGACCTTCTCTATGCGGGAACAGAGCATGGCATTTACGTCTCTTTCGACGACGGCGAGCGCTGGCAGTCGCTCTCGCTGAATCTTCCCGACGTGCAGGTACCGGACCTCATCGTCGAAGAGCGCGACCTCGTCATCGCAACTCACGGGCGGTCCTTTTACGTGCTCGACGATATCGGGCCGCTCCGGCAAGTCGGGCGTGCATCGTTTCGTCCTACCGACGCCGTCCGCCGTATTTATCCCGCCAACATCGACCTGTACCTCGAGCCTTCGGAGCGCGTCGACGCCGTCGAGATTCTCGATGCGCGAGGCGATCTCGTGCGTCGCTTGCCGGTCAACGAGCTCGAGACGGGTTTGAATCGGCTGCGGTGGGATCTGCGCTACCCCGGCGCGACTGTGTTCGAAGGGATGGTCCTCGAGAGCCCGAGCCCGCGCCGCGGACCATGGGCGCCGCCGGGTACCTATAGCGTTCGCGTCCGCACGTCGCGCCAGACCACGACGGAAGCGTTCGCAGTGCTGAAAGACCCGCGGCTCGAGCACATTTCGATCGCCGACCTCGAGGAGCAATTTCGTTTGGCGAGCCAGGTTCGCGATCGCACAAGCGAGGCGAACGAAGCCGTGATCGCGATTCGGGCTCTCAAAATGGAGCTGCACGCATCTGCCGCGCTACGATCGCTGGCCGAGCGGCTGACCACCATCGAAGCGAAGCTCTACCAAATCACCAAATCAAGAACCAGAGCCCGAAAGACAAGATCGCTTTCCCGATTCAGCTCAACGACCGGCTCGCGGGCCTCCTGTTCAATCTCCAGCGCGCGGATGGACGGCCGAACCGCGCGCATTACCAGGTTTTCGATGAGTTATCGACTGAGCTCGACGGCTACCTCTCGGAGCTAGAGAAGGTCGAGCGCGAAGTACAAGAAGCGCTTGCGAGTCGCTAGCCTACGGCCTAAGATTTCATCGTGAGGAGATCATCGATGTCGAAGAGAACCCTAATCACAGCCCTGCTGCTCATCGCCACCGCCGGTTTCGGCAAAGACAAAGTCCACATGCTCACCGTCGAGGGCGAGGGCGCGCGTTATTGGCCCAGCTGGCGCGGGCCGTCGGGCCAAGGCTACGTGGTGGGCTCCGGTTATCCCGATCGCTGGTCGGACTCAGAGAACGTGCTCTGGAAAGTCGCCGTCCCCGGCGCGGGCAACTCCTCACCCATCGTTTGGGACGATCGAATTTTCCTGACGACTGCCGAAGACGGCGGGAGGCGCCTCTCTCTCTTGAGCTACTGCCGCTCGGACGGAAAGCTGCTTTGGAAGACCGCCGTCGAGCAGAAAGGCATCGAGAGAGGCCACGGCAAGAACGGACACGCTTCGGCCACGCCGATTACCGACGGACAGTTGATTTATGCCTCCTTCGGCACCCACGGCCTCGTCGCAATGGATTTCGACGGCAAGATCATGTGGCAAAGCGAGGTCGGGACCCTCGACAACTATCACGGGTCTGCCGGCTCTCCGATTTTCTACAAAGACAAGGTCATCCTGTACCAAGATCACCAGGGGCAGTCTTTCGTCGCGGCCTTCAACAAGAAGAGCGGCGAGCGTGTTTGGCGCACCGAACGCACCACGCGCACCGGTTGGGGAACGCCGGTCGTTATCAACGCCGATGGGCGAGATGAGCTCATCGTCTCGAGCCAAGGCAATGTGACAGCCTATAACCCGGAAAGCGGCAGCGAGCTATGGACCGTTATGGGCAACAAGTTCGAAGTCATCCCCACGCCGGTCGTCGGGCATGATCTCGTCTTCGCGTCTTCCGGACGGGCGGGACCGACGCTCGCGATTCGGCCGGGCGGAAGCGGCGATGTTACCGACACTCATGTCGTCTGGAAAAGCCCCAAAGGGGCGCCCTTCGTTCCTTCGGCCATCATCGTCGAAGGACAGCTCTACACGATCAACGATATGCAGGCCATCGTGACGAGCTTCGAAGCAGAGACCGGCAAGGTGCTGTTCCAAGGAAGGCTGGGAAACGCGCCGAAGGAAGGCTTTTCGGCCTCACCCGTCGTGGTAGATGGAAAGGTGTTCTTCACGAATGATGAAGGTGAGACCTTCGTGCTCAAGGCAGGTCCGACGTTTGAGCTTCTCCACGTAAACCGCTTCGACGCACGCACGCTCGCGTCGCCAGCGCTCGTGGACGGACGCTGGTACTTCAGGACGGAGCGCGAGCTGATTTGTATCGGAAGCTGACGATGGCGGCGCCAGCTACCATACAGCTTGTGGGTAGTGGTCGTGAATCAGAGAGTCCTTCGTAATCAAAGCTGCATCATGGATCGATGCCTCCCCCACAACAATCCTATCGAACGGGTCTTTCGTCCACGACTGACGACTAGCTTCAGCAACTACCCTCTCGAAAGTCGTCAGGGATCGCTCGAGTCCGATTCGATTCTCCAAATAGGAAACCATCGTTTCGCCGGACTCGTACACACGTCCGATCTCTCGAAGCAAATCGATCTCCAGAACGACGATGGGAGAAACGTAGATCTTGGCCCCACGCAATGCGCGGCGCGCTTTTTCTGTCAAAGCGCGCGCACGTCCGGAGTAGAGCCAGACGACTACGTGCGTGTCTAGATAGGATCTCGACGCCATTCTTTTGACCAGTCCAAGTGCACCAGATCTTCTGGGTCACCTGCTATCACGTCGTGTCGCTCGACTAGATTCTCGAGTGGATCGACGCTCTCGTCCGCGTCGAGTACGATGCGCAACTTTTTCCCACGACGCACAATTTCTACGGGCGCTCCGGTTTCGATAACATCGTCGAGAATCCGGTAAATATTGGCCCTAAGCGCCGAAGCGGTAACTGTAGACATTTCTTATCACCTCATATCGTACGTACGTATTATACTATAAGAACGTACGTCATTGGCAACATAACCCTCCAACTACTTTCTCTTTAGACGAGTTTTAACGGCCGATTCCTCCCGATGGAACGCAGGAATCTTTAGCTTGTCGAGAATCGTGTTCTGGAGTTCTTGCCGCATGCCGGAGTCGGGCACCATCCACTGGAGCGCGTATTCCACCGCTTCCTCCGCGGTGCCGACGTTGACCATCTTGCGCGCCAGGTCTTCTGCGTCCTTGCCGAAGAGGATCCCGTCGAAAGGGATGTAGAGAATCGTAGCGCCTTCATTCGATAGGGGTCGGTGGGTGGAGCCTTGGCTGTAGAACACGACCGAGCCCGCCGGGTAGGTGTGGATCACGCCGCCCTCCATGTTGCCGTCGAAATATTCGCCTTCGACGACGTAGCTGAACTCGCCGCCCGGATGGCAGTGCGGCCCTTGCTGCAAGCATCCCTTCGGCATCGAAAGAAGGGTGGGGCTGATCCGGGCGCCTTGGCGGAAGAAGTCCTGGAAGCTGTCGCCGATCACAGCGAAGTCGAGCTGGGACGGATCGAGCTCCTGTTCGAGTCCGACACCCGAGTTCACAAACGTGTCGGTTCGGGTGACCTTGGAAAAGCCTTCAATGAAATTCATGCCGGGATCCTACTACACCCAAATAGCAAGAGCCCCGGCCCGCATGCGCGAGACCGGGGCTCGATAGCTTCGCTTTGGCGGCGTGGGCTTCCCCTCCAAGATTTAACTTGGGGGACGCACCCTCGCTACGCACGAAGTGTGCTGCCCACTAAGGGGACGCCACCTCCACGGAAACTGTAGTACTACTCACTGGACCACCTCCTTTCCGGACGTTCCAACGATTGACGGGGCCCGCCCGCCCAGCTCTCGGGGCCGCCCACAACCCGCCACGGAGCCGCCACACACCTTCACCTATGAGGCGCACGGAGTAGAACTTAACCTCACGATGGCCCAGATCGTGTTTTTTGTCAATAGAGATCCGGTCAACGGCCTCGATCTTTGGTCGCCGCCGCCTCGAGCTGGGGGAGCAACACCTGCAAGACCCAGTGGTAGTTGGGCTCGAGCTAGAGCGCTCGCTCGTAATATTCGCGCGCTTTGTCTATCTTTCCTTTGCGAAACATCACTTGTCCCATCCACCCGAGGATCTCGGCATGAACGCCATTGAGCCACGCCTTCTCGGCAGGCTCTTTTTCGAACAACTCGAGCGTTTCGGTGAGCTCGGCTTCGGCTTTGTCAAGCCCGCCCCAAACATTCCGGGACGGAACAAGCGGCTCACGCCTTGATGCATCGCGACGCGTGGATTCTCCGGCACCAGCTCGCGCGCTTTCTTGTGAGCCTTGTCCGCGCGCGGTCCGCACCGCATGCCGCTCCACATCCCCGTGATCAGAAGTCGCGACAACGGCAATCAGCATCGTGAAGAGCAGCGACATTTGGAATTTCTCCGCGAGCAATCATCTTCCTCACAGCGTATAGGCTTCCGCAAGCGGGATCCCGGCTTCGATCTTCTGTCGCGTCTCGTCTTCATGCTTTTGAAGCTCGTCCGCGGCACGGGCAACTTCGACGAGCACATCCTGTGGGACAACAATGACACCATCGTTATCCGCGACAACGACATCACCGGGCCCCACGTCGACCCCGCCGCAGACGATGGGAACGTTCGCGGCGACCGGTCGGATCGCGTTACCCGGCCCGTACAACACCGTCCCTTTGGCAAATACAGGAAAGCCGTAGGACTCCATTGCGGCGACGTCCCGGCATCCGCTGTCGGTGATGGCACCCGCCATCCCCTTGCGCTGGCACGCGAGCCCGATGACATCGCCGAACATGCTCAAAAGCCGCTCCGTCCCGCTCTCGATGATCCAGATCGAGCCCGCGGGGGCTTCGTCCACGGGCTCGAAGACGAAGCGGCGGATAGCCGCGCTGCTCATCCCCTCGCGAGTGAGCTCCCACTTCGTCGTAACCGCGGGCCCCACGATCGGATCGGTGTGGCCCGCCACCGGACGGATATCCGTGGACATCGTCAAGCGGCGTGGGTCGTAGCCAACCTTACGAAGCGCGTCCGCCACCAGGCTGGCGCTCGCTCCCTCTAGGCTTGATGCCGATGTCTTTTGAGCTCCACTCGCGCTCGCGGCTAGGAGGGCGCTTCCCTTCAACAAAGACCGTCGGGTCATGTGCATCACTTGTAGCTCCTTGTCTTGCTTCGATCGTTCTGGTTAGATCCTATATCGCGAAGCTAGTGTGAGCTCGGAAGAGGCATCTGCTCGCTGTCGCTGTCTCGCGCCGCCTCGAAGGCCGGAAGTGGCTCGTCGGAGCGGATTTGCTCGAGCCAGAACACGCCATCATTAGGAATGCTGTTCCCGCGCGTCGAGACGAAATCGACATCGCCGTCTCCGTCCATGTCGCGTGGGATGAATTTGTCGTACATGCCTCGCTTCCGCCGCGAGATGTCCTGACGCGTCCAGTTGCCGCCCGGTGAAGCAGGGTTCTCGAACCAGGCGAGCCGTGCGAGCGGGTCGTCGGGCGTCACGTCGCCGTCCACGTCACGGGGACCCCGGCTGTAGCCGCCCACGAGGACATCGGCGGCGCCGTCCCCGTTGATATCGGCCGCCACGAGCCCGACAAGTTGGTCCGGCTCGATGGTTCCGATGCGACGGAGCTCCCAGTCCGGCGCTTCGAGCCAGACGAGATGCTGAAAGGACTGCGCCAATACAACGTCCAACAGGCCGTCACCGCTCAAGTCCGCGAAATCGACGTTGAATCCCGAGACTCCGTCATCCGACATCGGATGCTCGACGAAGAGCTCTTCTGGATTGCCCGTGTTCTCGAACCAGAACACGCGCGGCTCACCTCGCGAGCCGCCGAGGATGTCGAGGTCACCGTCGCCATCGAGATCGATCGGCATGGCGTTGATCGGAACCCGCACACGCGCGAGCTCGTGCTCGACCCAGCCGTCGCCGTCGAGAGGGTCCTCGGGAATCTCGAACTAAGAGATGGCGTTCTCGGGCTCGTCGGCGCGGCCCGCTTGAGAGCCTTTGTTCGGTGCCACCACCGACAGGCGGCCGTCACCGTTGAAATCTCCGAGGAAGACGCGGATGAATGAGCCTTGGTCAGTCGCGATTCTTGGAATGACACGCTCCCACCGCGCGGTCCGAACGTTCTCCGCTGGGTTCTGAAAGTAGATCAGGTGCGCAAGCTCGCAGGCGACGACAATATCGGGAAACCCGTCACCGTTCATGTCGCCAATGGCAACGTCTTCCGGTGCGCCCGCTTCCTCGCCTTCGGCGAGCGTCACGAGCTCCCAAATGTCCGGATCCACCGAGCCGAACGCGATGCGCACGTGGCGGTCGGCCACGCCGTCATAAATCGTATCGGATTCGTGCACCGAGACGATGTCGAGAAAGCCATCCTGGTCGAGATCCGCCATCGAGAGGCCATCGCTCCCGCTCAGGACGTCGTCGTCATCGATGAGATGTTCTTTCCACGAGATGTATCGACCATCGGAGCCTTGCGCCTTCGTGAGCGCTCCGGCGACGGTCTCGACCCCGGGCGCTGACACGGTACAGGACGCAACCACAAGAGCCGCCGCAAACGCCACCTCTATAGCGTGAAGTCCACTAATAACCTCGCGCAAGTCCCGTCCCTCGAGGATCCGTGCCTCCGGTAAAGCGCACCGGCTTCCCGTCCTCGCCATACTCGATCGTGAGCCCATGAGCGTTGCCCAGATTGCGCACGCGCAAGCCCCGATAAGTGATCGAGATCGGCTCCCACCACTCGGGGAAGGCGCGCTCGATGAAACGGGCCGCCCGTTGGTCGAGTACGAACCCCTCCTCAGCCACGGCGATCGCGGGCTCCAGAAGCTCTGCCCAGGGAAGCGTCCCGGAACGCTCCGACATCGCAGCCCAGGCGTTCGCCGCGCCCGGCGTCGAGACGGCCTTCGCGTTGCGCCGGTTCTCCATATAATCGGGCGTCGGCGCTCGGTAGACGTCCGAATCGACGCCCAGCGGGATCTTGCCACTCGCGTCGAGATAGTGCGACCGACCTTCGCCGGCGCCGTAGACGAGGATGGTGCCGTAACCGCCCATCCCCGACATCATGGGCTCGACGACGTTGAGCGTCGAGGCAATCGCGACCGCCGCGTCGAACGCGTTGCCGCCCTCGCGAAGGATGCTCAGACCGGCCTCTGTGGCGATCGGATGGGCCGTCGAGACCATGCTTTTTGTACCGACGACCGAGCCACCCTCCTCAGGAGTGGAGGTCGGCGGAGGCGCTGTCTCGCACGCCACTGCGAGGACGCCGAACGCTACGGAAACGAAGAGGTGCGCGAATCTCATGGTGCCGAAGATAGCACGGCAGAGTAGAATGTCGCGCGGAGGTCACCCATGCATCGATTTCTCGGAGCTCTCGTCCTTGCCGCCGCCACGATGGCCTCAGCCGCGGAGCACCCGCCCGTCGCCGGGCACGTCACGTTTCTCTACTTCAACGACCTGGACAAGGCGAATCATTTCTACAGCGAGGTCCTCGGCCTCGAGACCGCCTTCGACCTCGACTGGGTCAACATTTACAAGCTCTCACCGACCTCGTCGTGGGTCTCGTCAACGCTTCGGGCGGCGCACACAAGCCTTCCGGTGACAAACCAGTGATGGTGAGCATGGTCGTCGAGGAGAAAGACGTCGACGCGTGGTGGGACTACCTGAGAGGCAAGGGTGTCGACGTGGCCGATGGCCCTCGCATCGGAGCCGATGGCCACGTGAAGGCATTCGGCTTCAAAGACCCCGAGGGCTACACGCTCGAGGTCTTCGCGTGGATCGACCATCCAAAATAATCGACGAGGATCCAAAATTTGGTGCTTGTTCTTTACTATTTTACATAGTGTGTAGCTTTTTTACCGCCCATCTGATCACACAGCCAGCTTCGACCGCGCAAACACCGCTCCGAATGCGCCGTTCGTGAATCCGGGGTGAGCTGCTTGCACTGGCCCGAGATTTGCATAAGAATACTACCGAGGGCAGAACGTAGTTCCACTCTCTACATCTAGAGTCGCAGGAAGCGAACGATGAATAGCAACAGGGAAATAAAGGTAGCCGAACCCGAGCCGCTGAGCGACTCCGAAGGCCTGTACCACGAAGCTCAGGCCGACGGGGTCCCGTACGACGAAGAGCTCGAGCCCTTCACCAAACATTTACCGAAGCTGGATATTTCCAGAAGCTGACGCGAGTCAAGCATCCTTCCCCTAAGGATTTAGGCGCGGTCGTAAGGTACACTGGTACCACGGCCAGGCGTAGCTCGCCCCGCAAGCCCGACATCATCGTCGAGCGTGTCCAGACAGGCGTCCGCATCGAGAAGCGGCTGCTCAAAGTCCTGAAAGGTCTCGCCGAATACCACGACATGAGCCTCGGCGACCTCCTCGAAGGCATCGTCCTCCACGCTTTCTACGGTAAATGCGCCTTCGAAAGCGACAGTCTCGCGCGCATCAGGGACTTGAAGAAGGTCTATGGCCTAGACCTCGACGCGAGCCACAGCCACAAGCTCCGCGAAAAGCGCTAGAGTCAGAACTTCTCCCTGCTGCGGACGGCCGGCGTGGCGTCCGTCCGCGAGAAAGGACGCAGTCTGAAACGACAGGAATACTCCATCGAGGGCAGCGTGTACTCGGGATGCGTCCGCGCTCCCCAGCTCGTGTCCCCACTGACACCCATCTGCTTCTCGTCGAGATTCAGCGTCACGAGGTCCCGGCGCCTCACGTCGGTCGTGTGTCGCTGGCGCTTTTGGGGTCCTTCGTCAAAATCCTCGTTGAGAAACGGGTAGGCGCTCACATCCAGAAGCGGCATCCCCACAGCCAGGAGCCCGACACCATCGTCGTTCGTAAGCGCCACCCAGCGCACGTCGGATTTGTTCCCGTTCTCCTGCGGACGAATGTAGGGATGGTGCTGGTCGAGCACGTCGCCCTGATACAGCCCTACCCGCGCGCCGGTCTTTCGGTCCCAATAGGTCTCGTGAGGCCCGCGGCCGAACCACTACATGTGGTCGAACGCGGCGGGAAGCGTCAGCGTCATGCCGAAACGTGGGAGGTCGGGAAGTCCCGGCCGGCCGGGAATAAAGTGGTGGTCGACCACGATGTCGCCGCTGCCGTAAACGTGGTAGCTGGTCTCGAGACGGGAACCACCGGGCTCAATTTGCGCGACAACGTCGACAATGACGTCGCGAGCGGAGTTCTGCCGAAAAGACACGTCCTGAACGATACGGTCGGATCCCGCGGAACGCCACGCACCCAGACGGGCGGGCATCTCGTTGCCGTAATCGTTGTCGGTGGGCGCCCGCCAAAAGTTGGGCTCCGGGCCCAAGCGCAACACTTCGACGCCTTCATAGGCGATCGACGCGAGCGTGCCGCGCGCTCGATCGAAGGTGATCACGAAGCGATCGCCCTCGATGCGGAGCTCCTCCTCCGTCACGCGCGGCGTCATCTTCGACACGCGCCGGATATCGACCGCGGATTTGGGAGCGGCAATCGGGAGCTCGAACTGCTCCCACGCGACTTCGTGGTGGACGTCATCCCAGATGCTCACTTCGAGAAAATATTCGACGCCGGGTGACGGCACGATCTCGGGAAGCTCGAGTGTTCTCTCCCGAGTAGCGTGCGGATCGACGTCAACCTGCAGACTTTCCGCTTCCACGACGATGGCGTCATCCGCTCGCACGGCCCATCTAAACTCGAGCTCAGAAAGATTGAGGAAATCGTGACGATTCTCGATACGGATGCGTCCCTGGGACAAATCCTCCGTCACGAAGCGCACGGGCTGATAGACGTTTTTGACCTCCCACAAGTTCGGATGCGGCACGCGGTCGGACGACACCAAACCGTTGATGCAAAAATTATCCGGCTAGGCGTTTCTGAAGGGCCATAGTCACCGCCATAGGCGAAATAAGACTCCCCGTTCGCGTTGGTCTCGCGAAGGCCTTGGTCGACCCAGTCCCAGATGAATCCTCCTTGAAGCTGGTCGTTCGCATAGATGACATCCCAATAATCCTGCAGGTTGCCCACGCTGTTTCCCATCGCGTGCGCGTACTCGCAAAGGATGAGCGGCCGCTCGCGCCGCTCTGATGCATAAGCTTCAAGAATGTGGATGCGCGTATACATGGGCGCCACGATGTCCGTGTGTGCCCGGATGTCGGTCATTTCGTATTGGAGAGGGCGGCCCGGGTCGCGCTCTTTCGTCCACGCATAGGTAGCCTCGAAGTTCGAGCCGTCGCCAGCTTCGTTGCCGAGCGACCAGATGATGATAGATGGATGGTTCTTGTCGCGCTCGACCATGCGCCGCGTCCGGTCGAGATGCGCCTCGCGCCACTCGGGGCGGTTCGCGAGTGGCTTGTCCGCATCGAAGCTCACGCCGTTCGACTCGACATTGGCTTCGTCGACGACATAGAGACCGTGCTCGTCGCAAAGCTCGTACCACCGCGGCACGTTCGGGTAATGGCTCGTGCGCACGGCGTTGATGTTGAACTGTTTCATCAGGCGGATATCTTGCAGCATCGACGCTTCCGTCACGACGCGTCCCGTATCGGGATCGTGCTCGTGCCGGTTGACGCCTTTGAGTGTCACCGGAACGCCGTTGACCTGCAAGAGCCGTCCCGCACTTCGACAGTGCGGAAACCAACTTTGGTGGCGATGACTTGGCCCGGGACGGAGAGGATGAGCGTGTAGAGATTCGGCGTTTCCGTCGTCCAAAGAAGTGGCTCTTCAACGCGTAAGTCGACCGAGCCGACGTTGTCTTGCTGGAGAACCGTGCTCCCGAGCTCGTCGAGAAGGCGCATCGAGACGGACGGGCTCCCGCGTGTTTCCACGTCGAGCTCAAAACGCCCGTCCGCATCGGCGCGAACGAAGAAATCGCGGAGGTGCTCTCGAGGTGTCGCGAAGAGAAAGACGTCGCGCTCGATCCCGCTCAACCGCCAGTAGTCGATGTCCTCAAGATAGCTGCCGTCGCTGTAGCGACAGACTTCGACCGCAAGCGTGTTTTCGCCCGCACGAACGAAATCGGTTACACGGAACTCCGCGGGTGTCTTGCTCCCCTCACTATAGCCAACTTCCCTGCCGTTCACCCATACATACATCGCCGGGCGCACGCCGCGGAAGTGTGGATAGATCTCACCGTCGCGCCAGCTCTCCGGCACAGTGAACGCGCGGCAGTACGAGCCCACGGGGTTGTCCTCGTGGTTCACGAAAGGGGGCTCGGGATTCTCCGCGAACGGAAGGCTGGCATCGACGTAGATCGGAATCCCATAGCCTTGGAGCTCCCAATTGCTCGGCACGGCTATTTCGTCCCACGAACGCACGTCGAAGCCGGCTCGGTAGAAATCCTTCGGGCGCTCGGACGGCTTCGGGACCCAATGAAATTTCCACCTTCCGTTCAGCGATTGGTAATAGGGCGACCTGTCGCGGTGGGCCGCCAGAGCCCTTTCGACGGTATCGTAGGGAATGTAGCTCGCGTGCGGCGCTTCGCGATTCTTCTGGAAAATCTCGGGGTTCTCCCAATCTAGAGCTTGCACGAGGAGGAGTGCGAGGAGGCCCATTACGCGAGATGCTATCCTATCGCCTGTGTCCAAGAGGTAATGGAGACCAGGAGGGCGAAAGCTGGACCGTACAAACATGTTGGAGAGGCTCGAGGCCTCCCCCAACGATTGGGACATCATCATTATTGGCGGAGGCGCCACCGGCCTCGGCTGCGCGATCGAATCGGCATCGAGAGGTTACCGCACGCTCCTGCTCGAAGCGGGCGACTTCGCTCGCCACACCTCGAGCCGCAGCACAAAACTCGTGCACGGCGGCGTGCGCTACTTGCAGCAAGGAAACGTCTCGCTCGTGCTCGAAGCGCTCAAAGAGCGCGGCCGTCTGCTCGCGAATGCGCCCCACCTCGTCCACGACCTCCCGTTTGTCGTACCCAACTACGACTGGTGGGAAGCGCCGTTTTACGGCGTCGGCCTGCGTGTCTACGCCCTCCTCGCAGGCAAGCTCGGCTTCGGCGCGTCGCGCAACCTCTCGAAAAGCGAGACCCTCGAGCGGCTTCCGACGATTGAGACAAAAGGGCTCCGGGGCGGCGTGATCTACTACGACGGACAGTTCGACGACGCTTGGGCGCAGGCTCAAGTCGAGACATTCGTGAAGCTCGCCGAAGGCTATCTGCCTCGTTGAAAGGACGTGCATGTCAACATTCACTGCTGAGATCGTAGGAACTGCCATTCTGATACTTCTAGGCAACGGCGTGGTTGCCAACGTTCTCTTGAAAGGTACGAAAGGCGAAGGGGCTGGCTGGCTCGTTATCACGCTCGCTTGGGGCGCGTCCGTTTTCGTCGCCGTCGCGGTCGTGGCGCCAGTGAGTGGCGCTCATATCAACCCCGCCGTCACACTGGCTTTGGCCGTAGCGGGAAAATTCGTCTGGGCGAAGGTGCCGCTCTACTGGACCGCACAAATGCTCGGCGCTGCTCTCGGAACCGCGCTCGTATGGCTCATGTACCGACAACATTACGCGATCACGGAAGACGGCGACGCAAAGCTCGCGACCTTCTGTACCGGCCCCGCGATCCGCAACCCGCTCGACAATTTCGCTTCGGAAGTCATCGGAACCTTCGTTCTCGCCTTTGCGGTTCTCATGATGGCCGCCCCAGGCGTAGGACTCGGCGCGATGGATGCGTTACCAGTCGCGATTGTCGTGCTCGTCATCGGCCTTTCGCTCGGCGGCACGACCGGCTATGCGATCAACCCCGCCCGCGATCTCGCGCCGCGGCTGATGCACGCTTTGTTGCCCATTCCGGGAAAACGGGACAGTAACTGGAGCTACGCGTGGGTGCCGGTCGCAGGCCCTCTATCAGGCGCTGTCCTCGCAGCTGTGTTGGCCCGGGCGCTCTCTTCCACCTGACACTTTTAGAGCCGTAACTATTGGACGCGACCGCCCGCGTTGGAATCTGTCGCGCGATCCAGAGCGGAGTCCGCGGCGCTCAGGACGAGCACAGCAAACGCAGTTGCCGCGTCGGAAGCCAAGAGACGGGTAAACGCTTCCTCCTTGCTCCGGTCCTTGTTCGGAGACAGCGTCTCCCAGCGCCCATCGGCTTCTTGATTCTGCTGAAGCCACGACACTCCACGCGCGATAGCGGTCGCGTAACGCGCCTCGTCGAGCTGCTGCAAAACGAACGTGAAAAACGCCGTCGCGTAACCGTCGCTCTCTTGATGAGGAGCAGAACCGTCCTTCGAAGGCCAAGGCGCTAAATCCACGAGCCGAAAGCCGCCGTCGGCACGCTGCTGCTCGAGAACCGCGCCCGCGAGCCGTGACACCTCGGACTCCGATAAAAGACCATCCCACGTGCCCGCCGCCCAAAGAAGTGAAACCCGATTGTGAAGGCTCGTTTCGCCCGAGAGCCCGCCCCGCAGATAACGGCGAAGCCGCGCGAGCCCATCTGCCGGAGGCGTCACCTCGTCCCGCAGCGACATGGCCGCTACTGCCGCCAAAGAGGCGCCCCAGAACTCGCTGCCATCCGACTCCCATGGCCCGAGCCCGAAATGAAGCCACGACCACTTGCCGTCGTCCTTCTGCTCCGCCCACATATGGTCGAGCGCCAACTTCGCCTCACCGCTCAACGCCCCAGACGCGCGCTGATCCCGGAGCGAGAGCACTAATGCATTGAGCACAGACTCCGTCCCACGCGACTGATCCGGCTTCTCCGCACCGCGGGAAACGTCGTACCAGACCCGCGCATCCTTCCAGCCCGTAACGCGTGCTTCCACATCCGTGAAGAACTCGCGCGCCGGCGCCGAAAGCGAGCCGTCGATCGCAGCCCGTGAAAGAAGGTACGGCATCCCGGTGTGACAGGACACGCAGGCTTGCTCGAGCTTCTGACGAGGTCGCGAGCGCTCCATCCAAAGTGAGGCACGTTCATCCAGGTATCGCGCCGCAGCGACACGGTTCCAGGTTTTTTCTGCGGCGACGGCGGCCGAGAACGAGACGGTGCCAAAGAGAAGGACAAGTGAAAGACTCAAGCGCATGCCATACATAAGGAAGAAATTAGCACGCGGGGCACGGCGCTACAACCCTCGGCTCGGAGAGATGATCGACCAACGATCTGCTGCTCCTCGACGCAGGGTAGACCACTTAGGCGAGGCTACCGTAAGCAGAACGGTTTAGGCGGCGAGAAGAGGCTTTAGATCGAAAGCGTCGATGGGCTGAAAGCCGTAACCTTCGAGAACACCGTTGATGGCTTCGAGAGTGACAAGCTCGGGAGTCACCAGCTTAATTCCGATGAGCTTTCCTTACGTGTTGATGTCGAGAACCATGTCAGGCTCGACCTGAACGCAGCGGTCACTCTTATCTCCGTTCTTCCGAGGAAGATACAGATAGGCTACCCAAGGGCTCCCGTGCCGGTATGTCACTTCGAGATAGATGTCTCTCATTCCATTTTCAGGTCAGTCCCTGCGCGCAGCCAGATTTGGTGGGTGGAGTTGGCCTCTAGCGGACGCCCTTCGAAATCGCCAAAGACATCCTCGATCACGAACCCGGTCTCTTGCAAAAGTGTGCGGCTCTGCGCCGGAGTGATCCACGAAAGGCGGATGCGCCGGTATCGGCGGCTCGTCACGACCCCTTGCGGGTCGAGCTCGTCCGTCCAGACGAGGATGTCGAGAACTTGATTCTCGATATCGCGCGTCGTTGCTTCCCACAAAATCCAGTCGGGACGGCTGGCACGCAGGTGGGGCACGCCCGATTCTTGCGGGCAGTCAGGATCGAAGATGAAATGGTCGAAGATGAAATAGCCCCCTGACCGCAGCTGCCCGCGGATCGTCTCGAGCGCCCGGCGCTTGTCCTCTTCCTTTATTAGATGACCGATGCTGTGGAAGGGGATCGTGATGAGCGCGGCGGGCTCGGGAAGCTCGAAATCACGAAAATCGGCTTTGATGAGCGTCAAGCGGTCGAGGACGCCAGCCGCGCGCGCCCGTGTCTCACAAAGCTCGAGTATTTTCTCGGAAGAGTCGACGCCGATGACGGCTTTGCCTCGCTTGGTCGCTTCCACGAGGCACTTGACGTAGATTCCTGATTTTCGCGGGTGATAGGAGCGCTCTCAGCCCACGCGTCGTAGATGTCGGCCAAAGCGTCGCAAGGCACAGGATCGGTCATTTTTCTTCTAACGTCGCTCGCCAAGCTCTGATAAAGTTACGAGCCCTCGGCAGGCGGATTCAAAAGAATATCAGATGGAGGTCTCATGAGCAGCGTGGTCGAAGTGACTCAGGAGGGATCGGTTCGCGTCCTATCTATCGACAACCCTCCCGTGAACGGGCTCGGCGCCGCCGTGCGGTCGGCGCTCGCCGAAGAGCTCACGAAAGCTCTCGAGGATGGAGGTGTCAAGGCCCTCGTTCTCGCGGGAAAAGGAAAGTTTTTTTGCGCTGGAGCCGACATCCGGAAGTTTGGCAAAGAGCCTCCTCCCGACACACCGCATCTTCCCGACGTCATCGACGCGCTCGAAGCTTCGACGAAACCCGTCGTCGCCGCGATCCAAGGTGTCGCCGCCGGCGGCGGGCTCGAGCTTGCTCTCGGCTGTCACGGACGCGTCGCCACGGCTGACGCACGCCTTGGTCTCCCCGAAGTCACGCTCGGCATCATCCCGGGTGCGGGCGGCACACAGCGTTTGCCGCGGCTCATTGGCGTCGCAGCCGCGCTCGACATCATCGTTGCCGGGAAGCTCGTGCCGGCGCCAAAAGCCGAGAAGCTCGGCTATGTGGACCAAGTTGTCACTGATAGCGTCGACGTCGTCGACGCCGCGAAAGACTACGCGAGAGCCATCGTCGCGGGAGATAAACCTTTCCGCCGGGCCTCCGAAGGGACCGTCGAAGCGGAGGCCGCTGTCTTCGCCGACGTGAAAACGCGCATCGCGAAGAAGGCGCGCGGCTTCGAAGCCCCTTACGCGGCCATCGACGCGGTACGCGCTTCGGTCGAGCTTCCAATCAAAGAAGGCTTCGCCCGCGAGCGCGAGATCTTTGTCGGCCTCGTTGATTCCGTACAGGCTCGAGCGCAACGGCACGTCTTTTTCGCCGAGCGCGCGATCGCAAAGATCCCCGACGTTCCGAAGGACACGCCGGCGAAAGAGATCCGCCGTGTCGGTGTCGTCGGCTGTGGCACGATGGGAGGGGGTATCGCGATGAGCTTCGTGAATGCTGGCTTCCCAGTGAGCGTTCTCGAGAGCAACGAGGAGTACCTCGATCGCGGCCTCGAGAAGATCCGTGGGCTCTATGCATCGAGCGTCTCGAAAGGTCGGCTGTCGCACGAGGACACGGCCGAACGGATGGGGCGTCTTCAAGGAACGCTCGAAGCTTCCGAGCTCGCGGATGCGGACCTCGTCGTCGAAGCCGTCTTCGAAGAGATGGACGTCAAGAAAAATATCTTCCGCCGCCTTGACGAAATCTGCAAAGACGACACCATCCTCGCGACGAACACGTCGACGCTCGACGTCAACGAGATCGCCGACGCGACCAAGCGTCCCGAGCTCGTCATCGGCACGCATTTCTTCAGCCCGGCGAACATCATGAAGCTGATGGAGAACGTGCGCGGTGAGAAGACGTCGAAAGAGACGATCGCGACGATCATGAAGCTCTCGAAAAAACTCGGGAAAGTCGGTGTGCTCGTCGGTGTGTGCGACGGCTTCGTCGGCAACCGCATGCTTTATGCCTATCGCCAGCAGGCGGATTTCCTTCTCGAAGAAGGCGCGCTTCCGCGGCAAGTCGACAAAGCGCTCTTCGACTTCGGTCTTCCGATGGGCCCGTTCGCAATGATGGATCTCGCGGGGCTAGATATCGGATGGGCAATCCGCAAACGGCAAGCGCCAACGCGGCCAAAAGAGCTGCGCTACTCCACCATTCCGGACCGCATCTGCGAAATGGGCCGCTTCGGCCAAAAGACAGGCGCGGGCTGGTACCGCTACGAAGAAGGCAGTCGCACCCCCATCCCCGACCCCGAGATCGAAGCGCTCGTTGTCGAGGTCTCGAAAGAGGTCGGCTTCGAGCGGCGCGAAATCAGCGACGAGGAGATCGTCAAGCGCTGCATGTTCCCGCTCATCAACGAGGGCGCGAAGATACTCGAAGAAGGGATAGCACTTCGGCCGGGTGATATCGACATCGTGTGGATCTACGGCTATGGTTTTCCACGCTATCGCGGCGGGCCAATGTTCTACGCGGACACGGTGGGCATCGACAAGATTCACGAGACGATGGTGCGCCTCTATGAAGAACAAGGTGAGTGGGTGCAGCCCGCGCCTCTCCTTACGCAGCTCGCCAAAGAAGGCAAGAGCTTCAAGGACTACGCGTCCCTTGAGTCCAGCTAATGATCGCCGAGAACACAGGGAAACTAATGGTATTTCGCCCTTAGCCGGACTATTTGGGGACAGCTTGGGGACACTTCCCAAACATCGGAGAATAAGCGATGGAACAAGAGATAGGTCCGATATCGCCGGACACCTCGCCGGACAGCCAAACCCCACCCCCCCCAGGATGTCCATCCGGCTGCGCCGAAACAGGCTTCCTCGAGAGCACCTGGTCGAACACCATGCCAGGGCCGAGCGACCTGTATGATGTGATTGCGCGGCACCGCAGAGCGTGAGTCGCGGTCATCACATCGCGCTTGGAGGGAGCCCAAGCGAAGGTGGACCTGGCAAAGGAAGATATCAACGCTCTGGATACACTGGACGACCTCTTGGAATTACCCCAATTAGCGGTAAGGTTCAAGCTCGAAGCTGGCGATCAACTCTGGGTCAACAATCACATTGTGGCCCATAATCGAACGGAATATGAGCCTGATTCTCA
>Ga0310120_10000217_pt1 | contig 48384 bp, 42 predicted proteins | sample CB27_AW_983_MG_FD_203506 | JGI IMG/M metagenome (GOLD analysis project Ga0310120, IMG submission 203506) | Marine microbial communities from Western Arctic Ocean, Canada - CB27_AW_983 | ecosystem: Environmental > Aquatic > Marine > Oceanic | place: Canada: Western Arctic Ocean | collected...
CACCCAGCCTTTCGGGTCATCTGCCTGGATCTGGAAGGAAAAACGGACGTCCCCACCCCCGTTGACCGACAGATCCTGAACCTGGCCACTTCCCACCACGTCTCGACCGGTTTGCGGATGTCTGATCTCGGACAGTACGCGGAGTACGGCCTGCCGGATGTCCTCCTCACTCATGTCTATAATCCTACGGATTGTGGGGATAATCGTTGAATGGTGTGCCCGTACCATCCGAAGCCAGACAGCGCCCACGGCGTCAGACGGCCCTGACCTCCAGAACCACAGGAATGCTGTCTTTGAGCCTCCGCTCAATCCCCTCCTTCAAGGTCATCATGGAGATCGGACAGTCCTCACACGCACCGAGCAGGCGAAGCTCCACTACACCCCGATCCTCATCGAAGCGCAGCAACTCAACGTCGCCTCCATCCGCCCAAAGGGCAGGGCGTATTGATTCGAGGATCTCCTCGATCCGTCCCTCGACCGTAATCGGCATGTCTGCTTCCGGAGTCCGCTTTCCAAGACTCGGGAAAAGTACGGATATCTAATGGCTAGTCAACTAACCTCTACCATTACCATTTTGTCCCGCTCAAGTACTTCTCACGTATTCGTGTAGCCCGCGCGACGCTTGCGGGGCGTGGGCTCACCACCAAGATTCGGCTCGTTTGGAAAACCCTAGAATGGAAAGCCATAGATGAACGGCACCACGCGGGTCCCTACCCCCGAGAACGAACCCGTCCGAAACTACGGACCCGGCGACCCCGAGCGAGCGTCGCTCAAGGCCAAGCTGGCCGAACTGGCGGCGGAGCAAATCGAGATCCCGCTGATCATCGGTGGTGAAGAGATCCGAACCGGTGACACGATCGACGCCGTAGTGCCTCATCGGCACTCCCATGTCCTTGCGAAGTGCCACCGTGCCGGGCCTCCCGAAATCCAGAAAGCGATACACGCCTGCACGGCCGCGCACGCCGAATGGTCGAGGATGGCCTGGGAGGATCGTGCAACGATCTTCCTCAAGGCGGCCGACCTCCTCGCGACTACCTGGCGAGACACGATCAACGCCGCCACGATGCTCAACCAGAGTAAGACGGTATTCCAGGCCGAGATCGATGCCGCGTGCGAACTCATCGACTTCTTGCGCTTCAACGTGCACTTCGCCCAGACGATCTACGAGGGTCAGCCCCTTTCAAGTCCGGGATTCTGGAACCGGACGGACTATCGGCCCCTAGAAGGTTTTGTGTATGCGATTTCCCCGTTCAACTTCACGGCCATCGGGGGAAATCTTACGTCCGCGCCGGCCCTAATGGGCAACACGGTCTTTTGGAAGCCTTCGAGTACGGCACTCTTGAGTAGCTACTATGTGATGAGACTCTTCGAGGCCGCGGGCCTGCCGCCGGGTGTGATCAACTTCGTTCCTGCTCCGCCAGCCCAGGCCACCGAAGCCGTGCTCGGGAGTCCCCACTTTGCCGGCGTGCACTTCACCGGCTCGACTGCGGTCTTCCAGGGCCTCTGGAGGACCGTGGGCGAGCGCATCGCGACCTACCGCTCATACCCGAGGCTCGTGGGCGAGACCGGCGGGAAAAATTTCATCATCGCACACACAAGCGCAGACGTGGACGCCTTGAGAACGGCCATCGTGCGAGGGGCCTTTGAGTACCAGGGCCAGAAGTGCAGCGCGGCGTCCCGCGTATATGTGCCAGAGAGCGTCTGGAAACGGTTGAAGAAACCCCTTCTCGAAGAGACCGACGCGATCGCGATGGGTGATCCAACCGACTTTCGGAACCTCATGGGTGCAGTCATCCACGCTTCGGCCTTCGAAAAGATCTCCGGGTACATCGATCGTGCCGTCGCCAACTCGGACGCGGACATCTTGGTCGGTGGAGACCACGACGACTCGGAGGGTTACTACATACGACCCACGATCATCGAGAGTCGCTCCCCAGCCTATGAGTCCATGTGCGAAGAGATATTCGGGCCGGTCGTGACGGTGTACGTCTACCCTGATTCAGAATGGACAGAGACGCTCTCGCTGATCGATGCGACGTCTCCGTACGCCCTGACCGGAGCCGTCGTCGCGGACGATCGCGCCGCCGTCCGAGACGTTCAGGACACGCTACGGTACACGGCAGGGAATTTCTACGTGAACGACAAGCCGACCGGCGCGGTCGTGGGACAGCAGCCCTTCGGCGGGGCGCGTGCGAGTGGTACGAACGACAAGGCGGGGTCGGCCCTGAACCTTCTTCGGTGGGTCTCTCCGAGAAGTATCAAAGAGACCTTCAACCCGCCGACCGACTATCGCTATCCTTCGATGGAGGCGGAGTAGGCGGGACCGGCAGCCTCAAGCATGGGCGTCCCTCAGCAGAGTGCTGAGGGCATGGTACCCGCCCGCGTCAGGCGAAGCGAACGCCACTCTCCTGAGCACTAGCTCGTCGAGAGCGTGTCGGTGAATCTCGCTCGGAAACACACTCGCCACCTCTGTCGTGTCGATCCGTCCCCGACTCTCGAGCACGGACCAAGCGTGTTGCTCTTCGTCACTCCGAGTCCCCAACAACCCGCACTGCCCGTCACTCCCCTCCGTAACCATGAGGAGCGTTTGCCGCTCCAGCACCGCCTCGATCGGCTCATGATGACCCACGTCCAGCCCCCGAAACACGAACAGTGCGTCCCCCGGTCGATCCTCCTGGAGGAAGCGCATCAGAAGCTTCGCCACGACTTCATCCGCACAGGAAAAGTCGATGACCGCCACTTCGGAAAGGTCGATCATCGACAGCGAGGTGCGCGACGTTGCGGACAGCTGAGCCTCAATCGCCAGACGGACGGCACGGCCAGTGGGTCGCGTTACTAGATGCGAGTAGAGCGAGGCGGCCGAGTGTTGAAGAAGACGGCCCACATCGATGGCGATGGGATCGATGCCCAACTCAGACCCCATGTCCGACTCGCTCCGGAAGGATGATGTTGATCTGAGCACCGGCAAAATCGGAGAGTCCCCCCTCCATCGGCGGGGCGTCGAACCAGTCGGGCACGTCTGCGATTCGCGCCGTTCCGCTACGTATGGAAATGAGACCGTCCCACCGTCTGACCTGCTTCCGGATCTGTTGGATCCCCTGCCCTCGGCCCGAGTCGGGAAAGCGTGTGAGCCCGTGGATAAAGGCCGCCTCCAGCGCAGTGGCGTCTCCCCACCGGTCGGAGAAACGTGCAGAATGTTCGTCGGCGAGCGACCCCCGAAAACCTCTTCCCAGGTCGGCCACCGAGATGATGACGACCTGGCGTCCCAACCTCTTTGACCAATTATACGATTGGGCTGCCACCCAGCCCGGTCCCTCGGCATGCTCGATGACGTTCTGGCAGACCTCACTCAGGATCACACTAAATGGCACAACCGAGGTCGGAGGGTAACCCAGAGTCTTCGACAAGATGGCCCCAGCACGCTTCTGCACCCGATCCACGACCTCGTGTACATCACCGTTGGTCGTGATCGGTGTGATCTCGAGGAGAACATCGGATCGCCCGGCCGACCGCCTCGGGGACGGTGCATCGGTGTCGAAGACCTCGGTAGCGGCCTCGAAGAATCCCATCCGGCCCAGATAACTCCTGACCTCTCCTACGGTGGCCAACTCCAACCGCGGAAGCTCTCCGCTCCGCTCACGTGCGACGGCGCCCGTAGCCAGAAGAATGACCATGCCGTTGGGGTCGACCCACCGAAGATGGCGGCCGTCGAAGAGGATCTTCTCCGTACCGCTCGCGCTGACCTCCGCGATGAGAGCTTCTGACGTTCGAAAGTCGAGAGACGCGGGAAGGTCCACGACCCTCATGCGTCCCCCTCGGCCGAGAGCCTGCCCTGGAGGTGCCGATGGAGGCCGTTTGCGCCTCGGTGCTCCACGTTCTTCGCTGCGATCCGGTTCGCCTCGTTCATCGCCGACTGGAGTTTATCTCCGCCCAGAAGTCGGGCCAAGAAGGTAGCTCCCCAGACGTCTCCGCAGCCAGTGGGATCCCCCACCCGTTCGGCACCCTGTGCGGGTGCGACTCCACTGCGGGCAGGCCCAGGCGTCGCCACCCGATGCCGGGTCTGGGGCCAAAGGAAAGGGTCGCTCTCGAATCCGGCGCCCGCGACGTACCCGGCTCCACCGGTACCCAGTGTGACGGCAATCAATTTCAGCTCGGGGCCGACGCTGTGGGCCGCTAGCTCCCACGGATCTCCCATCGCTCGACCGAGTAGCTCGAACTCCTCCGAATTCATCTGCACGGCATCGAAGCAGCATAGCCACGCCCCCCACGACGGCAACTCCTGAGGAAAACGAAAACCGCTCCGTCCGACGCCCAAGAAGAGCGAATGCAGATCCGCGTAGGTAGGCCCCCGGAACGCGCTGCGGAGAGACCGAGCCGTATCGAGTTCCATCTCGAAACCGGAGATGAAGTTTACATAGAGCGCGTCGCACGTCCCTGCCAGCGGCCCGAGCTCGGCCCACAACCAGGGAGGTACACCCCCGATCAGACGCTCGCTGCGCCGCTCCAGCCCCTCGTAGACGAGCTCCACCTGATTGTTCGGCTGTGGAACGACGCGGATCCCCGTGTCCACATCGATCCTCGGAAAGGATCGCAGAAATCGCCAAGCCGACTCCGAGAGGTCAGACCCCACCTTGATGAGAGGCACGATCTCCCAATCATCCGGAAGAACCGCTTCGAAAGCCGACAGGGCGTACGCGACTCCACCCCACTCCTCCACCTGCCCAACCCGACCGTCCCGATACTCGATTTTGTCCCAAACGAGGGTCCCGAGGACTCCAAGACGCTTGGGATTCTGCGTCACGAGTCGTCGAGTTGCAGAACCGCCAGAAAAGCCTCCTGGGGGATCTCGACGGATCCGACTTGTTTCATCCGGCGCTTCCCGGCCCTCTGCTTCTCGAGAAGTTTGCGCTTGCGGGTGATGTCACCCCCATAGCACTTCGCGGTCACGTTCTTGCGCAGAGCTTTCACGGTCGTCCGGGCCACGATTTGGGTGCTGATGGCCGCCTGCAGTACCACCTCGAACTGTTGTCGAGGGATGAGCTTCTTGAGACGGCGCACCAGGTTCCGACCGTAGTCCATCGCCTTGTCCTGATGAATGATGACGGAGAACGCGTCAACCGGGTCGCCATTCACGAGGATGTCGAGTTTGATCAGATCACCAGGTCGGAACTCCAGGAACTCATAGTCCAGACCGGCATATCCGCGCGTGCCCCCCTTCAGCCGGTCGTAGAAGTCCAGGACGATCTCTGCCAACGGCATGTCGAAGTCCAGCTCGACGCGCTGCGGATCGAGGTACTGCATGCCCTGGAAGGTCCCTCGGCGATCATAGCAGAGCTTCTGTACGTTGCCGATGTACTCGCTTGGACACACGATGCGCGCCCTGACGATCGGCTCTCGCACATCGACGATCCGAGCCCGGTCCGGAAGCGCCGTCGGGCTTTCGATGACCAGCTCCGAGCCATCGGTCAAGTTTACGTGGTACTCTACGTTAGGCACCGTCGTGATCAGGTCGACACCAAACTCACGGTCGAGACGCTCCTGAACGATTTCCATATGTAACAGCCCGAGAAATCCACACCGGAAGCCGAATCCGAGGGCGATGGAAGTCTCAGGTACGTACTGCAGGCTGGCGTCGCTGAGCTTGAGGCGGTCGAGGGCTTCTCTAAGGTTCTCGTAGTCGTCAGCGTCGGTTGGATAAACCCCTGCGAACACCATCGAGTGGATCGTTTTGTATCCGTCCAGAAGCTCGTCCGCTCTCCGGTCGGCCTCCAAAATCGTGTCACCCACTCGGGTGTGTGCGACGTCCTTGATCGTGGCTATGACGTAACCGACCTCTCCCGGGCCGATTTCGGGGCGCGCCACCCTACCCAAACGCATGAAGCCTACCTCGGTCACCTCGTACGTCGCATCCACGGCGCCAAAGGTGATCGACATACCCGGCTTCATCACGCCATCGACGACCCGAACATTGGGAACGGCACCCTGATACTGATCGTATGAGGAGTCGAAGATGAGTGCGCGAAGTGGCGCGTCCGCGACGCCCTGTGGGGCCGGTACCTGCTCGAGGACCGCCTCTAAGATCGGTTGAATTCCGTGACCTTCCTTCGCGCTCGCCAGCAAGATCGTCTCCGGGTCGACCCCCAAGAGGTCCGCCAACTCCGACTGGCGCCGCGCGGGCTCCGCTCCCGGCAGGTCGGTCTTGTTGATCACGGGGATAATCGTGAGATCGGCGTCCAGGGCGAGGAAGAGGTTCGAGAGCGTCTGGGCCTGAACGCCCTGAGTGGCGTCCACGACCAGAATCGCGCCCTCACAGGCCGCGAGTGATCTCGAAACCTCATATGTGAAGTCGACGTGCCCAGGCGTATCGATGAGGTTCAGGACATAGTGACTTCCGTCCTCGGCTTCATAATCCATGCGCACCGCGTGGAGCTTGATCGTAATCCCGCGCTCACGCTCCAACTCGTTGGAATCGAGAATCTGCTCCCGCATATCCCGCTGATCGAGCGTGTGCGTGACCTCAAGCATTCGATCGGCCAGGGTCGACTTGCCGTGGTCGATGTGCGCGATGATACAGAAGTTACGGATGTGGTCGAGATCCACGAGGATGGTGATTCCCGGTCGAGAGTCATTCTACCGCTGAGCGATTCAAGATAATCAGGTGGAAACGCCCGAAGAAGGCACCTCAGCGGCTCCGCCCGCCGGGGGGGCGTCTGGCGCGGCCTCGACGTTGGGGCTGGGCTCGAGGGGATGATCCCGAACTTGAACGTCTCGTCACCGCCGCCCCGGGCCGGCGTGGACGCGGAGTGCTCGAGCGTACAGAGCCTTGCCCACGCCCTGCGGGCGTCGGCGGGGGATCCACTCGGGCTGGCGCCGGACGTACAGTCGGCGGGGCCACCCGAGCGCGAGCGCGCGAACTCAGCCCGGAAACCGCTCCCCCCCGAGACGAAGCTTCAGGCCGCGGAGCGCTCGACCGCCGCCGAAGGGTCGGTCTGCTTGCCTCCGGGGCCCGAACAGGGGGCGCCACTCCCGCGCTGGGCACACCCTTTCGGGCCTCGACGTCGACTCCGCTCGCGCGTGGAGGCCGAACACGAGCCCTGGAGCTCGACGGAGGAAGATCCCGAGTCGAAGTCCTCGACCGCCTTCTGTTGGCCGGGACCGGGGTTACGACCACGGTACCCGGCTCCCCTGAAGCCCTTTCCTTGAATGAAAAGCGCGGCCGCGGCGATGGGGGTACGGTGTATACGACGCGTCTTCCTCGGTAACGCCGCGATGGATAGAAGTAGGGATCGTCGTATACCACGACCCTGAAATCCGTACACGTGTAGCGATACGGATTCCAAGTGCCGTAAGGGCGAAAGCCGTGACACTGATAGCAGAGAAACCTCGGATAGTCGTGCGCGCCCCCGACCTGATAGGACACGAAGTCGAGCCCGTAGTCCTCGTACTCCCCACCGGGAACGAGGCGTGCCACATATTCGTCGATCGCGACATATGGATCCGTGTTGGCGGTGCTCCCAACCGCCGAAAGATCCCATCCGCCACCGTTGTGAGAGTACCTGAAGTCAGAAAAATCGAACGGTGCGGGAGACGTCACGACAAAGAAGTATCCGACGCCCGGACGATCGTCGACGTTCCAGTACGCGGAACGTGGGAAGAGGAGCCGGTAGTCGCGCTCGCTCCTCGCGTAGTGATTCTCCGTCGGAGAGGCCGGGTACAGTAGGCGCACGGCACCGTCGGCATCGATCTGGAGGATCGCAACGTACGCGTCGATGTTGCTTCGGTAATAGACCCGGACCCGGTCGCCGGGCATTACGATGGGGTTGCTACCCCGATCGAGCCAAATCTGAGCCTCGGGAGCCTCCGAAGCCTCCTGCCACAGGGATTCGGACCAGGCGGGCCACTTTCGGCCGCGCCGAGTCTCGAAGAAAACAACGTCACTAGTGTGATCGCTCCTACGAGCCCCATCCGATCCTCCCTGGGCATGAAATTCCCACTCCTATCCGTTGCAGGAGCCATGCCAGGGTCCCACCCTCGGGCTGAGGCCACGATCTAGCCACTCGAGAGCGATTGACTGAGGTCCAGCGTCCGAAAAAGTGGACGATGTCGGCACGGTGGCGGGACACCAATCGTCGAGTGTAGGAGGGCCCCCGAGGCCGTCTAACCCACCGAACTCGGCCTGCCGGAAAGGCCATTGCCTTTCTCTGTAGACCCGCTAGTGTCCTCCCCATGCTAGACACGATGCTCCACGCCGACGGTGACCTCCGTTCACGTCCCGACCTCATGGACCCGCAAGCCCTTTCTCAGCTCGGAGGGGTCGAGTTGATCGCACGACAGGTGGTAGAGGGGTTCATTATGGGGCTCCATCGCTCACCACACCGGGGGTTTTCAGCAGAGTTTGCGGAGCTTCGCGCCTACCAACCCGGCGACGACCTGAGACACATCGACTGGCGCATGTTCGGCCGGTCCGACCGCTACTATGTGAAGCAGTTCGAAGAGGAGACCAACCTCCGAGCGTATATCCTCCTCGACGTCAGTACTTCGATGGGTTGGAGCTCGAATCCCGACGCTATTCCGACCAAGCTGTGGTACGCCAAACACCTGGCGGCCTCTCTCGCGCTAATCCTACTCCGCCAAGGGGACGCGGTCGGACTGTCCGCATTTCACGAAGAGGTGGTCGCCCGAGTCACTCCGCGCGGCGGGTCGAGGTATTGGTACGAGCTTCTTCGGCACCTCACACGCCTTGAGGCTCAGGGGGGCACGTCAGCCCATTCGGCACTTCGCGATGTCGCAGTACGGCTACGCCGAAGGGGGCTAGTGATCCTCCTGTCCGATCTCCTCGTCGATCCGGAATCGACCCGCACTGCATTGCGTTTTCTTCGGCACCGAGGACACGAAGTGCTCGTGTTTCACCTCCTCGACCCCGGCGAACGCGAGCTTCCAGCCGCCGGCGACGCTCGCTTCTTCGACCCCGAAACGGGGCAGGAGATGGATGTCAACGTCGCCGACGTGAGGTCAGCGTATCGGGACGCGGTACGGAACGCCCTCAGTGAATGGGATCGGGGACTTCGGCCTCACGGCATCGATTACGTCGTTGTAGGGACCGAGACACCCCTCTCTCGCGCCCTTCGCTTCTACCTCCGAAAGCGGGAGCATCTCGGCTGATGAGCTTCCTGTCACCGGCCTTCCTGTTCGCTGGACTGGCCGTTGCAGTGCCTCTCTTCCTACACCTGTTCCATCGGCACGACGCGCGCAAGTTGGCGTTCCCGGCACTCCGCTATCTGCTCCGCACTGAAAAGGAGCACGCCCGAACGATCCGACTTCGGCAGCTTCTCCTCCTCCTCCTCCGTATCGCGGCGATCGCCCTGCTCGTTGGAGCCGGGGCCCGGCCCTTTCTTCGAGGTGGAGGAGGGGTACACGATCCCACGGCCATGGTCATCGTCCTCGACAATTCCATGAGTTCCGGATTGATCCGCGGGGGTGACCGGGTGCTGGACCTGCTGAAGATGGTGGCGATCCAGAGCATTGAGCGCTCGAGCGACGAAGATCGAATTTGGCTGATCCGAGCAGGCGAGCCCTGGAATGTCGCAATCACCGGCTCCCGAGCGGATCTCCTGTCAGCGATCCGCGCGACCGACGTAACCGACACGTCGGGGGACCTCCTCACGACCTTCGAACGGTCGATTCTCCTCGTTTCCGGCTCCGACCTTGAGGCCGGCGAAGTTCATGTGATCTCGGATCTTCAGGCGTCGGCGTTCACAGGCACACCACTCTCGGCCGGACTCGAAGCTGTTCCTTTCGTCGTCTTCGACGAGCGCTCCGCAGAAACGCCGAATGCGTATCTCGACAGTCTCGTGATCGGTGGAGGCCTCCAACCGTTGACCAACCAGCGGACTCGACTCTCCATCCGTGTGTCTGGGGCCCCGGGCAGCGCAGACGTGCCGCTTCGCCTGATCATCGGAAATCGGATTCGCGGAGCCGGCACCGGTACCTCCGGCGGTTCAACACTCCTCCCGTTCGGGCCGTTCGGGATGGGCAGCGTGAGCGGATACATAGAGACGGATCCCGACGACCTGCGGGGAGACGACCGCCGATTCTTTGCTTTCCAGGTCCGGCCGCCGCCGATGGTGGCGACCTCAGGGAGGAGCCCGTTCTTCCTCTCTGAAGCCCTGACGGTTCTTGAGGACGCCGGTCGCGTTCGTATGACCAGCGTGCGGGACGCTGAGGTTCTCGTGAGTATCGCTGGATCGGGATTGATGCAAGCCACGAGAGAGGGCCGAGCAGCCGTCGTACTGCCTCCCGGGGACCCCACGCTCCTACCGGGGCTGAACCGCTCGCTCGCGGCGGCCGGAATTCCTTGGCGATATGGGCTTTTCCCGGGATCGGGCGAGGCCGCCATAACCCGTTGGAACGGTTCGGTGAATCTCGAGGAGGTCCGCGTTCGGTCCCACTATCTCCTGACCCCGGGCGATTCGGACCTCGAGCGTGGAGTTCTAGCACGCTTGTCGTCGGGAGAACCTTGGCTGGTTGAGGGCACGACACCCAGGGGTCCCTACCTCCTTCTCGCATCAGGACTCGACGATCAGTCGGCCAATCTCCCGTTGACCGCTGCCTTGATCCCACTTCTGGAGTGGATGACGTCTCGCTGGGGCGGACCGGAGGCTGGGGAGGAAGCCATACCGGCCGGCCTACCGATCACACCGCCGCCGGGAGCGACAGGTATCCGCGACCCTCAGGGAGCGCTCCATTCAGTCGACGATGCTCAACCCTTCCACGCCACCCGTTGGGCTGGACTGTACGAGATTGTTCAGAACGATTCGACGGTCGGCTTGGTGGCCGTGAACACGCCCTCCCAGGAATCCATCCTGGCGCCCATTTCGAGTGACGAACTGAGAGATCTACTACCGGGATCCGTGACGCTCGTGGCGGATAGCTCAAGGTGGGGTCGCGCCTTGTTTTCAACCGGGAAAGGGCCGGAGATTTGGCGTTGGCTCTTGGTGGTCGCGATGATCGTCCTGATGGCCGAGAGTCTCGTCGCGGCCTCGGGGCCCACGACGATCGCTCCTCCGTCGGTCCGAGGCACAACCCGGGCGAAGAGGCCTAACGCAGCCTGACCGTGTCTGGCAAACGCCATCCCGTCGTCCAAGCCACGGGCGCGTGTCCCGGTGTCGTGGAGCTGTGTGAGAAGCTTCCCGGCCGAGGAAAGCGACTGACGTTCGGAGGGGCTGTGGGCTCCGCGACGACCGCCGTCGTCGCCGCCCTCCACGAGCGCCTAGCGACGCGCGTTCTGGTGGTCGTGACCGCCTCCCCGACGAAAGCCGCCGAGGCGGAAGCCGATCTCGAAATGCTGTTGGGTCGAGACACCTCCTACCTGTTCCCCCAGAGAGAAGCTCTTCCGTACGAGTCGAGCGAGCCGCACTTGGAAATCGGCGGACTCCGGGTCGAGGCCGTCGAGGCCCTGCTGGGGGGGAGGGCCCGGCTGATGGTTACCACCGTGCGCGCCCTCCAGGAACGATCGCCCATTCCTTCCGGCCTGGCCGACCTTCGCGTTACGCTCCGAGTCGGCGAGGAGGCCGGCTTCCAGGTACTCCTCGATGAACTCTCGGAGAGAGGATTCGAGCGCGTTTCGGTCGTGGAAGAGGTGGGACAGTACGCGGTGCGCGGGGGACTTCTGGACGTCTTCTCCTTCGGGACCCCCGAGCCACTACGCGTGGAGTTCTGGGAGGACGAGGTCATCTCGATGAGATACTTCGACATCCTCGATCAACGCTCGACGATGAACGTCCAAGAAGCTCACATCCTCCCGGTGGATTTTCGGAGGGAATCCAGCGATGGACCCCTCGTCTCGCGTTCACTGCTCGAGCTTCTCCCTGTAGACACTCTCTTCGTCCGACTGGGGGACGGGGCTTGGGAGCCGGAGCTCCGGCGAACCTGGAGCCACGTATGTCGACTCCACGACGAGCTCCTCGCGCAGGGCAGCCAGCCGGATTCGCCCGAAAGGCTCTTCTTGACGCCCGAGGAAGCCGAGACCCACCTCCGCTCCTTCGGCTGGGTCGACATGGTCGGAGAACTCGTTGGAAATGTGGTTCTCGACTGCTCTCCTCCCCCAGTCATCGACCGTAACATCGGCCGTCTGAGGGACGCCTTGCGCGGCCTTGCCGGCCGGGGGGGACGAACCCTGGTTCTCTGTGACAACCAGGGGCAATGCGACCGTCTCGAGGAAATTCTCGGAGGTCCGGGAAAGATACCTCCGGGGGCGAACATCATCGTCGGTTCGCTGACCGCAGGTTTCATCCTGGAAAGTGCTGAGCCGCCGCTCCAGGTGCTCACGGACCATGAGATCTTCCGTCGTACTCGACGGGTTCGAAGAACGCGGCGTTTCCGTGGAGCGATCTCGCTGGAGAGTCTGTCCCAGCTGACGCCTGGAGACCACGTCGTCCACATGGATCACGGCATCGGCGTCTTTCGAGGTCTCCAACGGGTGCGGGTCGCCGGTGAGGAGCTCGAATCCATGGCCATCGAGTACGCCGGAGGGGAGATCCTTCAGGTCCCGGTCTACCGCCTCGATCTCGTGGAGCGTTGGGTGGGTGAGTCTGAGACGTCTGCGCCTCCCGCCCTACACCGCATCGGCGGAAAGCGCTGGAAGACACTGAAGCGTAAGACGACCGAGGCGATCGAGGGGATGACCGTCGAGCTACTGCAGCTCTATGCAGAACGTGAGACGGTCCAGGGATTTGCCTTCTCGCCCGACACCCTGTGGCAAAAGGAGATGGAGTCGTCGTTCTTGTACGAAGACACGCCGGACCAAAGAACGGCGTCCGAGGACGTGAAGGGCGACATGGAGTCGCCCAAGCCGATGGATCGTTTGATCTGTGGGGACGTCGGCTACGGAAAAACCGAGGTCGCCATCCGAGCTGCCTTCAAGGCGATACAGGATGGGAAACAAGTCGCTGTACTCGCCCCGACGACGGTCCTCGTGGAACAGCACCGCCACACCTTCGAGGAGCGACTCGCCGACTACCCCGTGCGGATCGGTGCGTTGAGTCGATTTCGAACGCCCAAGGAACAAAGACTCCTGGTGGAGAGCCTCCACACCGGGGAGGTCGACATCGTCATCGGCACACACCGCCTTCTCTCTAGAGACGTGAAATTCAAGGACTTGGGGCTTCTGGTTGTAGATGAGGAACAGAGATTCGGGGTTCGCCACAAGGAGCGTCTGAAACAGCTGAAAACTTCGGTCGACGTGTTGACGCTCACCGCCACACCCATTCCCCGAACACTCCAGCTTTCACTCTTGGCAGTTCGGGACATGTCACTCATCCGGACACCACCCCGCGATCGCATGCCGATCCTGACGACCCTGATTCCGTGGTCGGACCCGATTGTCGCAGAGTCGCTCGAACGAGAGCTCGACCGGGGAGGACAGGTCTTTTTCCTGCACAATCTGGTTTCGACGATATACGGTGCGGCCGAGCACATCCGAGAGCTTGCTCCGGAAGCCCGGGTCGACGTGGCACACGGCCAGATGAAGGCGAAGGAATTGGATGGAGTCATGCGAGACTTCGTGGAAGGCGACGTGGATATCCTCGTCTGTTCGTCCATTATCGAAAACGGCTTGGACGTTCCGAATGCGAACACCCTCATCGTGAACCGAGCCGACCATTTCGGGCTGGCGCAGCTCTATCAGATCCGGGGGAGAGTCGGGCGCTCGGATCGGAGGGCCTACTGCTATCTGATGGCCCCCGATGATCTGAGCGACGACGCACAGCGTCGACTCAAGGTCCTCGAGCACTATACCGAATTGGGGAGCGGATACTCGGTGGCATTGAGGGACATGGAGATGCGTGGAGCGGGCAATCTTCTCGGCGGCGACCAGTCGGGGTTCGCCCAGGCAGTCGGTGTAGATACCTACATGAGGCTCCTTGAGAAGACGGTGTCGAACCTAAAGGGAAGAGCGCAAGAGCAGGTTTGGCCCGATCCAGAAATAACGATGGTGGGGTCCGCATATCTTCCCGACGAATACATCTCGGATTCGGGGCAAAAGTTGCACCTGTACCGCCGCCTGTCCAAACTGGTGTTGTTGTCCGAGGTGGACTCCCTACGCGAGGAGCTTGTCGATCGCTTCGGAGAGCCCCCGCAAAACGTCGAGCACCTCCTCCAAGCAACGTCGCTACGGATCCTTGGACGGAAGATCGGGGTTGAACGAATCCTTGTACGAGAGCATGAAGCGCGGATCAATTTCTTGCCGTCAGTAGTCCCTCGTCTCGCAGTGTTGGAGGGTCCGTTACGGGACCGCGACGTCGATGTGGAGGTGCGCCGGATGACTCCCCTTTCAGTGGTCCTTCGTCAGAGGGGGCCTAACGAGCTAATTTCAACCCTCATATCGGCTCTCACGGCCCTCCTCGATACCCAAAGTGCCAGAGTGTAATCGCATGACATCCAGTCTAAGGACAACGACCGGTGAACGGCCAACCCGCCCGTTCGTGGTCCGACGCATAGTGGGGACGCTCGTTCTGGTTCTTCTGGCCGGGCTGTCTGCCTGCGGCGGCGGCCAGGAGCGCGTGCTAGCGCGAGCGGCCGGTCACGAGCTTACCGTAGACGAGATCGTGGAGATCCTGCTACGGCAAGATGGGCTACCTAACGAACCGTCCGTAGTAGCGGGCTTGGCCACCTTCTGGGTGGACTACATGCTGTTGGCGGTCGCTGCCCAAGAGGACCCCGAGCTTTCTGGAGTGAGCCTGGACGCGCTCCTAGACCCGCAGTTCGAACAGGAGATGATCGAGAGCTACATGCTGTCGATCGTCCAACCCGACACCGTGCTCACGGAGGACGAGCTCAGAGAAGAATGGAACAGGGCTCCACCCGCCGATTCGGTCCGAGCTCGCCACATCCTTCTGACGTACCCTGCAGTGGCTACGGTCGCCCAGTCGGACAGTGTCATGAGGGTGGCGCTGCAACTGCTGCAGCGTGCGCGCGCGGGTGAATCCTTCGCGGCTCTGGCGGAGCAGTACAGTGAAGATGAGGGAAGCGCCGGCCAGGGAGGCGACCTGGGCTTCTTCGGACCGGGAACCATGGTTCCACCGTTCGAGGAAGCCGCCTACGCGTTGGCTGTGGGCGAAGTGAGCGACCCGGTGCCGACCACTTTCGGGCTGCATCTCATCCAAGTCGTCGATCGAACGTCCACCGCTTTCGAGTCTGCCAAGGACCTCTTTCGGAACGACGTCATCATCCAGCGATCCATTTCGGCGGACTCCACGTTTCTCGCCGAACTCGATCGAGAGGAGAGGATATCGGTCAACGCAGGGGCCGAAGGGGTTTTGCGAGAGCTGGCGAGCAGTCCTCGAACAGCCCGGGGCGGGAGGGCGATGGGCCGAGTGCTCGTCTCCTATGCGGACGGCTCCTTCACCGTGGCCGATGCTCTCGAGTTTCTACAGACTCGCCAGGCCGACTTCCCAGCCCAGGTCTCGCAGGCCCCCGACGAAATCCTGACAGGGCTCCTGCAGGAGCTCGGGCAAACACGAGTGCTCGCGTCTCGCGCAGAGGAAAGTGGTTTCAGGGCGACGGAGGAGCATCGGGATTCGGTATACGACCTCACGCTGGGCCGAGTCATCGAAGCGACGGATGTCCTCGGAATTCGGAACATTGTGCCCGTGGAGGACGAGACCGCGGATGAAGCGCTGGACAGGACCGTGGCTCAGATTCTCCGCGAGTTGCTCGCGGGCACACGAGAGCTCATCCCGATGGGACAGGTCACGTACGGGCTCAAGGGTGAAGTGGACTGGGCGATCGTGGACGGGTCGGTCACCGCTGCGGTCACTCGGATCGACGAGTTGAAGGGTATGGCGGCCCAGGTGTCGCCACAGGCCCCCTTGGGGCTCCCCCTACAGGCGGTTCCCTCACCCTCTGATTCGAGCGGAAACTGAGTTTTTCGGGCTACGTCCGGAACACGTGTTTCACATGAGGTTTAAAGAACGCATGAGATACGTCCCTAAGGATCTACGGTTCGCGAAGTCAGGTCACGGAAGTGCCATCTCCTGCACGATCCTGGCCGCCTCTTTGCTATTCGGTTCCCCTGCAGGAGGCCAGGTCGTCCCTGACGGCTTGGATGTGGTCGAACGCGTCGTTGCCGTCGTAGGGGATTCGGTGATCCTGATGACGGAGATCGACGAATATCTTCTCACGTTGGAGGCAAGGGGCTGGAGCCGCCCGGCGGACGAGGACGAGCTGATGACGGTGAAGGTCGAGGTTCTCGATCAGCTCATCAACGAACAGCTCGTTCTCCAGGATGCGGCCAGAGATTCGCTGATCGTCATCTCGGACGTGGATCTCGAGGACCGCGTCCAACGTCAAATCGATGGACAGATCCTAACATTCGGGACCATCGCCCGGCTTCAGCAGGCGCTCGCGGAGCAAAACATGACCTTGGCGGTCTACCGCGAACAGCAGAAGGGCATGATTCGTCGGCAACTCCTGCAGGAGCAATACATCGCGAAACAAGGGCTAGGTCCAGCCAACGTTGCGGTGACCGAAGCAGAAGCGCGGGCCTACTTCGACGAAAACCAAGCTCAGATGCCGCAGGTCCCGTCGATGATCCGTTTCGAGCACGTACAACTAGCTCCCGAACCGAGCGACTCCGCGAAGGCAACCGCGCTCGCCGAGACTGAACGACTCCTCGAGATGGCGATTTCCGGTGAGGACTTCGCCGACCTGGCGACACGCTTCTCACACGGACCGTCCAGTTCGGTGGGTGGAGAGCTCGGTTGGATCCGACGAGACGGCAACATGGTTGCTGAATTCGAGGACGCTGCGTTTCAATTGACCACGGGTCGAGTGAGTTCCCCTGTGGAAACCGAGTTCGGCTACCATTTGATCATTGTGGAGAGAATCCGAGGAGGAGAGCGTCGGATCCGTCACATCCTCATCCAGCCGGAAGTCTTCCAGGTGGACATCGAAGCGAATGAAGCCCGCGCAAGAGACTTCGGAGCGCGTCTCCAGGCCGGCCAAGCCATGGTGGACGTCCTGGATCAAGAAGCGGATACGTTCGATCTCTCGATCCCTCAAATCGCCCAGATCTCCGAGTTGTACGCCACCGCCATGCAGAACGCGGCGCCAGGTGACGTGATCGGGCCGATTCCGCTTCTCGATCCCAGGGCCGAAGATTCCTGGGGGATAGCAAGAGTGCTGGCGGTGAAGCCAGCGGGTCCGAGTCAGTTCGAAGACGTACGGGATCTGATCGAGGAGCGGCTCAATAGTCAGCGGCTTTCCGAGAAGGTGGTGGAAGGTCTACGAAGTCGCACCTACATCGACGTTCGTTTGACCGGAAGTTGACGAGCGGGACCCCAGCGGCCGCTTTTCGCCCTGCCCGCTTGGACCCACGAGAGCACGAGGAGGAGGAGTGTCCGTAGACGCATTGGCATTGACGCTCGGGGACCCGCGCGGGATCGGCCCCGAGATCGTGTCCCGTGCGGTTCGGCTATGGCGGGAGACGGAGGAGGGGACCCCACTCGACCTGATCGCGGTGGGTCCGGACGGGTATGACCCAGACTTCGGCCGATACGAGGCCGTCGCCTCCTTCGACGGATCCGAGGCGTCGGCTGGCTCGGTAGCCGCCAGCAGCATCGAACGGGCCGTGGCACTCGCGCTCGACGGGACGGTGGCAGGCGTCGTAACCGCACCGATTCACAAGCCGGCCTTGCGATCCGCGGGCCTGTCCGATCCGGGCCACACGGAGATGCTCCAGCGGCTTACGGGGAGTCCCGAGGTCGGCATGCTCATGGCTGCCGAGAAAACGAATTTCGGCGCTCCACTCAGGGTGCTCCTGGCGACCACGCATGTCGCGTTGAGGCGTGTTCCGGATCTACTGGACCAAGCCCTCCTGGTGTCCCAGGGGAAGCTCCTGAACGCGTCGCTCGTCGCCGGATGGAATATCGCAACGCCGCGAATCGCGCTCTGCTCCGTGAATCCACATGCGTCTGACGAGGGGCTCTTCGGTACCGAGGAGAGCCGTGTCTTCGCACCTGCGATCGAGGAGCTGAGAGACTCGGGGGTGGAGGCCGAGGGTCCGATTCCAGCGGATACGGTTTTTTCGCGGGCTCTCAAGGGTGAGTTCGACGCCGTAATCGCACCATATCACGATGTCGGCATGGCTCCCTTCAAGACCGTCACGTTCGGCAAGGGCGTGAACGTGACCCTGGGCTTGCCCTTCGTCAGAACATCCCCCGATCACGGAACGGCATTCGACCTGGTCGGTACAGGACGGGCCGATCCCTCATCCATGGTGGAGGCCATCCGTATGGCGTCGCACCTCGTGAAGAACCGTTTTGACACGCTTGCGACCCGGATATAGCTTTTGAAGCTGATCTGCTATACCCCCGGAAACCCCTGGGGAACAAACACTTACAGGATTGTTACCCTCGGGTGATCAAGCTCATCGAGGTGACGAAGACATACTCCCGGCCCGAGCCGGCACTCGAGAATATTTCCTTCCATCTGGAGAGGGGACAATTCTGCTTCCTGACTGGCCACTCCGGGTCGGGAAAGTCGACCGCGCTACGGCTCGCGCATATGGTCGAACGGCCTTCGGCGGGCGAAGTGCGGGTGAGTGGGTTCTCATCGGCTCGGACGTCACGACGGGAGGTCTGGAAGCTTCGCCGCCGTGTGGGCTTCGTCTTCCAGGACTTTCGCCTTCTGCCCGGACGGACGGCCCTCGAAAACGTTGCCTTTGCGCTCGAGGTAACCGGGACCGCCCGGAAGGACATCGCTCCTCGCGCCCAGCGGCTCCTGGGACAAGTCGGCCTCGCACCCAAGGCCAGCGCAGCGGTCCACGAGCTGTCGGGAGGAGAGCAGCAGCGTGTGGCGATCGCGCGGGCTCTCGCCAGCGAGCCATTACTCCTCCTCGCGGACGAGCCGACGGGGAATCTCGATGACCGGGCCACCCGTGGGATCATGAAACTCTTCTGGGAGATCAACGCCCTCGGCATGGCCGTCCTCATGGCCACACACGACCTCGAACTGGTTCGCCAATACCCCAAGGCCCGCGTCCTGGAGCTCGATCAGGGACGGCTAGTGTACGACTCGGCGGATAGTGCGGGTGCGGGTGAAGGGTCCGAGGGCTGACGTGTTCTATACGCTTCGGGAGGCGATCCGCAACTTACGTCGCACCCCCCTCCTCACCGGGCTGTCCGCCTCCATGATCGGGCTCGCCCTCTTCGTCGTCGGACTATTCGCTCTCGCAGCCTACAACCTCCAACTAGCCCTTGAAACGCTCGAGGAGAGGGTCGAAGTCGTGGCCTATTTGAGGGACAATGCCGGCTCCTACGAAATCGCGGCGATGACGGACGCCCTCACTAACCTCCCCGAAGTGCTCTCGATCGACTTCGTGACCAAGAGTGAAGCCCTCCTCAAAGCGCGCAGGGAACTCCCCGAGTTTCGAGACATCCTGACGGACCTGGAGGTAAATCCTCTCCCGGCCTCCCTCGAGATCCAACTTCGACCTGGGAGTCGGACCCGCGAAACGGTCGACCGCCTCGCGCGGCAGGCGGAGGCCTTCCCTATCGTCGAAGACGTTCAGTACGGTCAGGAATGGGTCGACAAGCTCTTCACGCTGCGGCGCATGGGTGGGGTGACCACTACCGTGCTCGGTACCGCCTTCGCCGTGGTCGCCGCCCTCATCATCGGCACCGCGGTTCGCATTGCCATCTTCGCCCGAAGGGAGGAGATCAAGGTCATGCAGCTCGTCGGCGCCCGGGACGAGTTCATCCGGCAACCGTTCCTCATCGAAGGTGTGGTCACGGGCGCCCTAGGCGGGTTGCTCGCGGTCGCCATGACGTACCTCACGTTCCGATCCGTTCTCCAGTATCTCTTCACTATTTCATGGATTCCGACCCAATGGGCAGGTATCGGAGTCCTGGCCGGGGTGGTCTTTGGCCTCATCGCCAGCAACCTCTCCGTGCGCAAGCACCTCAGAGAAATTTGAAGATGACTCGGCACTCACCCGCTGTGGTACCCGCTGTGGTCATCGTATTACTTGCTCTGGCGTTCAGCTTGTCGCCCCTGATTTTAGTCGGCCAATCGACAGAGATTCGCCGCGAGATCATCGAGAGCCAACGCCGACTTGAGGAAGTGCGACAGGAGCGCGTGCGCCTGCGGCGAGAGATGGCCGACCTGGGGGGCCAGGTACGCGATGTTTCCGCCGAGCTGGCGAACGTCGAAAGGCAGATCAGCGCATCTCGTTCTGCGCTCGGCGAGGTGGACTTCCAGGCGGACGCGGTAGCCGCCGAGATCCAGACCATGTCGAGGACGCTGGTGCTCACACGCGAGCGCTTGAGAACCGGCACCGCCGTTCTGAACCGTCGCCTTCGGGACATCTACAAGCGCGGACCGCTCCACTCGGTCCGCGTCCTACTCGGGGCCGGCTCCTTCTCGGGCCTCCTTTCGACGTACCGATACCTGCACCTCATCGCGTCCTATGACCGCACGTTGGTTGGGCGGGTACGCGAGCTGGAGACGGATCTGGTGGGCCAGAATGAAGGCTTGGAAGTCAGTATGGTGAGCCTCGGTCGGCTTAGGCAGTCCAAGCTGAGTGAAGTGGCAGCCCTGAGTTCCGTCGAGGCGCGACATCGGCGCGCCTTGGAGGACTATCGATCTCGAGAGCGAACCACAGAGGGCCGCCTGGAGAAGCTCGAAGCCGACGAGGTTCGCATCGGTCGCCTCGTCACAGACCTCGAGGCCCAACGACTCGCGCTCGAACGGAATCCACCGGGCTCGGCCGGCGTCGGCGCGATCATGCGGGGGGACGCCGGAGTACTGGATTGGCCCACGGAGGGTGACGTCATCTATACCTTCGGTCGAGAGGAAAGGCCCAATGGGATCGTCCTTCGCTGGAACGGGATCGGGATCGGCGCCCAGACGGGCACCCCGGTTCGCGCGGTGCGGGCCGGCACCGTTGTTCTCGCAGGTCCCTTCGAGGGATACGGACCGACGGTGGTTCTCAGCCATGGCGTGGGATTCTACACACTTTACCTATATCTCGAAGAGATCGGTGTGATTCAGGGACGCCAGGTCGCCGAGGGTCAGGTCGTGGGTACGGTGGGCGGCGCGGACACACCCGAGGGATCGCATATTGAGTTCCAGGTTCGGGCACCCGTACCCGGGGGTTCGCCACGGGCTCAAGATCCCCTACTGTGGCTCCGCCCGCGAGGCCGGTGAACCTGCATCCCCTCATTGGGCACGACAGTCTACAGTCCTCACTGTCCCGCGCGCTCGACGCCGGCAAGCTGCCGCAGTGCGTCATCCTCCGCGGACCCCGTGGCGTCGGAAAGCAGAGACTCGCTCTTTGGCTCGGCCAACTCCTCCTGTGCGAGGACGCCTCTTCCGGAGGCCCTTGCTCCGAGTGTAAATCCTGCCGGCTGGCGTTGGCTCTCGAGCACCCGGATCTCCACTGGTATTTTCCGCTTTCCAAGCCTAAGGGCGCACGCCCGGACAAGCTCGGCGACGCCCTAGAGGCCGCTCGCCACGACATGTTGGCGGAGCGCAGAGACAACCCCCTGCGACCTTCCCTCCCATCCCTGGAGCCGAGTGGCCTGTACCTCGCTACCGCTCGATCCATACGTGCTCGAGCCCAACAATCGCCGGCCATGGGACCGTATCAGGTAATCGTAGTCGGCGATGCGGAGACATTGGTTCCCCAAGAGTCGAGTCAGGAACCGGCGAATGCGTTGCTCAAGTTGCTCGAGGAGCCGCCCCCCAAGACGTTCTTCGCCCTGACGTCGAGCGAGCCCGAGCGTCTCCTCGCGACAATTCGATCGAGGGCCATGCCACTCCACCTCCCCCCGCTCTCCGACGAGCAGACCACGCGTTTCCTTATCGAGAAGGCCGGCGCGGACCCTGAAGGCGCGGCCAGAGCGGCTCGCCTGGCGAGAGGCTCGATCGGTCGGGCACTCGGTTTTCTCCCCGCCGAAGACGGGCCGGGCCCCCTCGAACTGTTACGCCAAAAAGCCTTTCGCTTGCTGGCCGCCGCGTCCGACAGAGACGCGGGATCCATCTATCGGCGGTCACTGGAATTCGGCCCTACCAAGAGTCGCGGACTCATTCCGCTCTTAGACCTCATGGAGGACGCACTGCGCGACTTGTCAGCCGTAGTGCTGAACGCTCCCGAGAAGATCATGAACGACGATACGCTCGACTTTCTGGAACGAATTCGCAGGGATTGGGATATTCATCCGATCGCCGTCGCCAGCGCCTTTCGTCATGTGGACGTGGCGAGGGAGCTCGCGTCGGGAAACGTCAATTCCCAACTCGTCGTAGCCGGCCTGTTGACCGGAGTCCGGGAGGCACTCAGTGGCACCCCCTAAACGAGGCGCGCTCACCGATGGATCGCAACTGACGCACCTCGACGAACAGGGGCACCCTCGGATGGTCGACATCGTAGAAAAAGAGACGACCCAGAGAACCGCGGTCGCCCAGGGCCACATCCGCATGTCTCTCGAAACGCTGACCACGATCAAGGCCGGTGACGTGCGCAAGGGAGACGCGCTTCAAGTCGCCCGCTTGGCCGCCATCATGGGAGGGAAGCGCACCAGTGACCTCATTCCGCTCTGTCATCAGCTCCCAGGTGCTTCCTTCTCGGTGGAGGTGGAGCCGGACGACGACCTTCCGGGGATCGTCATCCGGGTCGAAGCCAAGGTTTTGGGCCAAACCGGCATCGAGATGGAGGCGCTCACCGCCGTATCCGTCGGTCTGCTCACAGTATACGACATGGCAAAATCCCTCGATCGTGGTATGGTGATCGAGGACGTTCACCTTCGCTTCAAGGACGGCGGCAAGTCGGGCACCTGGTCGGTGGACCCGTCCTCCACCTGAAGAGACCACCTCACTCCATCGCTTGGAGGACTTCTGTGAGATTCGGATTCCTGTTGTGCTTTAGCCTTGGCATCGGTGCCTGTTCGAGCGCGGGCGGAGGGACAACCCAGCCCGGTACCTCACCCTCCCCGAGTGCGAATCGACCCCTCTCAGCGTACGACGCGGCGACCGTTCGAGCCGCCGCAACGATTCGTGCGGAGGATATTCGCTCAAACATTGCCTTCCTGGCGAGCGACGAGCTCGCTGGGCGGGATACACCCAGTCCGGGCCTCGAAGCAGCCGCCGAGTTCTTGGTAGAGCGCCTCACAGAGGCGGGTCTCGAGCCGGGGGGAGATGACGGCACGTTCATTCAGCGATTCCCCTACACGAGCACGACGATGCGGACGAGCGCCCGAATGGTAGCCTACGAAGGAGCCGCCGGGACGGAGGTGCTCGAATATGCCCAAGACTATTACGTGATCCCCGGGCAGCAGATCGCCCTCGACGCCAATGTCGTCTTTGGAGGGTTCGCCGCTGAACCGGCGTCGGGGTTGGCGCCGATAGCGAGGGAGAGCGCGGTCTTGTTTACCGTGGATGGCAACCCCGTGGTAGGGACCGGCGAGGACCTCATCACCGCGTTTCAGGCGGCAGGGCAGGCCGGCGCCGCGGCCGTGGTCCTGGTCCTCGACGAAACCAACGTGACCGACAGTATCAGGGATCTCGCCTTGGGCTTGGCGGGTGCCGGACTGTTCACACCGCTACCCATCGTCGGGCTGTCGCTCGAGAGTGCACGTGAGCTCTTCGCGGCTGCGGGTGTCGACCTGGCAACGATGAGAGAGTCCCGCCTCGAGACCGCGATGACCCTCGAGGGCATCACCATGACGGTGTCGGCGCCGTTCGAAGTGTCTGAGCACACGCCTCCCAACGTCGTCGGCATCCTACCGGGTAGCGACCCCGTACTCCGGGACGAATACATCGTCTACACCGCCCACTTCGATCACGTCGGCATCGGGCTGCCCGATGAGTCGGGCGACTCGATCTACAACGGCGCAGACGACGACGCGTCCGGTACGTCCGTCTTGCTGGCGGCGGCCGCCGCCTTCGGCGCGCTCGAAGTACGTCCCGCTAGGTCGGTGCTCTTCTTGGCCGTGAGCGGGGAAGAAAAAGGACTACTGGGCTCGAAGTACTTCTCCGAGAATCCCACGGTGCCGCTGGAAGGGATCATCATGAACATCAACCTGGACATGGTGGGGCGGAATCACCCGGACACGCTGATCGGCGTCGGACGCCAATACACGAACCTCGGCCCCTTGACCGACCGTATCCTCATGGAGCATCCCGAACTCGGCTTCACGGTCATCGAGGATCCCAAGCCCGAAGACCAGGCCTTCTTCCGCAGCGATCACCTTCACTTCGTGAACAAAGACATTCCGGCGATTTTCTTCACAACATGGGATCATGAGGATTACCACAAACCCTCGGACGAGGTCGAACTCATCGACTCCGAGAAGGCGGCTCGCGTGGCCCAAATGGTGTTTTACCTGGGTGCCCGAATCGCCGAAGGCATAGTAGACCCCGAATGGACGGAGACCGGACTCGAGGAGGTACAGCGGATTCTCGCAGGTGGAACGGCTGGAAACTGAGGCGGTCTCTACCCAACCCCATCGGTGGCTCGTAGACGGGGAGTGCCGTCACTCCCCCGAGGTGGGGGCTCTCGGAACGATGAGCCAGCGGCCGATCTGTAGGAACCGAGGCTGGACGGTCGGGTTGGCGGCGCGAAGGACATCGACGGGCACGCCATACCGTAGCGCGATATGCCCGAAAGTCTCCCCGGAGGCCACCTTGTGCTCGAGAAAGCTGACACGCTCCTCCGCAGAAATGAGCGTGTAGTTTCTTCGAAATGCCGCCCCTCGACCGGGCGGGACTCGCACAAGAGTTTCCTGGTTGGCCGGAGTGAATCCGCGGAGGAGCTGAGGGTTCAGCGCCTCGATCAGGTCCTGGGAAACTTCGGCCGCACGCGCGATCACGTCGACTGATGTGGCATCGGGAACGGTGACTTCCTCGAAGCGAAACAGTGGGCCCGACTCGGGGCGGAACCCATACCGCTCCGGTGAACGTGCGAGCTCAGAGGCGGCGAGGAGCTTTGGGATGAAGTCTCGCGTCTCCCTCGGCAGAACGCCGTATAGCGCTACGTAGAGGCTGTCTCCGAGTGGTGCCAACGCCGCGTGTCTCCGAAGGAGTCTGGATATACGACCCGGACCCGCATTGTATGCGGCCAACGCCAAGAACCACGACCCGAATCGCTGTCGGTGGCTCGACAAGACACCCAACGCCTTTGGAGTAGCACGGACCGGATCACGCCGTTCGTCGATGAGCGGACCCACGGCGAGGCCCACCTCTCGAGCCGTGCCACTCATGAACTGCCAAAGCCCCACTGCACCCGCAGAACTCCGCGCCGAGGGGGAGTATCCGCTCTCCACGATCGGCAGGTAGCGGAGTGAGCTCGGCAATTCCCCCGCGGAGATGTCTGCGTCGATCAGGCTCGCGTAGCTCGTCATGCGAGTGAGATAGCGCGTAAAGTCGCCGGCACCTGCACCGGTCCAAAAGTCGATCCAGCGATGAGTGCGTTCAGCGATCAAGGGATGACGGGCCCACCTCGAGTCCAAGATCACATCGCTTGGGGCCTCCCGAGGTGGTGTCAGAAATGGGCTCTGATCGGAATCCAGCGCCGGGCCCAGGAACAGCGCGACCTGGGGATCCAGCACGGGCAGAGGGGAATCGGGGATCGTCACCGCACACGCAGTCGGAAGCACGAACACCGCCAAAACCACGAACGCTGTTCCACCTCGGATCCACCTTGCGGGGCCGCTCACTCGCCCACAGGCGTCAGGGAACGATCTGCCCATTGAGCGGATCCCTCTCCGAATCACATGTGATAGTTGGGGGCTTCCCGCGTGATCGTGACGTCGTGCGGGTGGGACTCTCGGAGCCCCCCTGCTGTGACCCGCACGAATGTCGCCGTCTTTCTGAGTTCGTCGAGGTTGGGCGCTCCGCAGTACCCCATACCGCTCTGAAGTCCGCCGACCAATTGGAACACCGTGTCCGCCATCGCACCCTTGTACGGAACCCGTGCCTCGATTCCCTCCGGAACCAACTTGTGGCTGTCCTCCTCCGCGTCCTGAAAGTAGCGATCGGCGGAGCCCTCCTGCATAGCCGACAGAGAGCCCATCCCCCGCACCACCTTGAACCGCCTACCCTCCATGAGAAAGCTTTCCCCTGGCGCTTCCTCGGTACCCGCAAACATGGACCCCATCATCACCGAGTTGGCACCGGCGGCGAGAGCCTTCACGATATCGCCCGAGTAACGCACTCCGCCGTCTGCAATGACCGGAATCTCGCCCTGAACCCCCTCCACCGCGTCGATGATGGCGGTGAGTTGGGGAAGACCCACTCCCGTGACCACACGCGTCGTGCAAATCGAGCCAGGTCCGACCCCCACCTTGACCGCGTTCGCACCGCGCTCCATTAGAGCTGCAGCGCCTTCACTGGTGCCAACGTTGCCCGCAATGATCTGCACCTCGGAATACTTTTCTCGAGTGCGCGCCACAGCCTGAAGAACTCCCGCAGAATGGCCATGCGCGGTATCCACGACCAACACGTCTACGCCGGCATCGATCAGCGCTCCAGCCCGAGCGAGATCGGCTCGAGAAGCACCGATGGCCGCACCGACTCGGAGACGTCCTTGCTCATCCTTGCAAGCCGACGGAAATTGTCGGCGTTTGAAGATGTCCTTGACGGTAATGAGCCCTCTCAGCCGACCGGCCTCATCCACCACCGGAAGTTTTTCGATCCTGTGCTGGTGGAGAATCTCCTCAGCGGTATCCAAGCTCGTGCCCTCTGGGGCCGTGATCAGACCATCCTTGGTCATGACGTCCAGGAGCGTCCGATTCATGTCCGACTCGAACTGGAGATCGCGGTGCGTGGCGATACCTACCAACAGCCCATCCTCCTCGACGATCAGGACTCCGGATACCGAAAAGCGGGCCATGAGCTCACGGGCATCCTGAAGTGTCTGGTCCGGCGTCAACGTGATGGGGTTGACGATCATGCCACTCTCTGACCGCTTGACCCTTTCAACCTCCGCCGCCTGACGCTCGATGGACAGGTTCTTGTGGATCACCCCCAACCCCCCCTGCCTCGCGATGGCGATGGCCATCTGCGACTCCGTCACGGTATCCATGGCGGCGGTAAGCAGCGGGATCTGTAGTTGGATGGTGGCCGTCAGAGAAGAGACGAGCGACGTGTCCTTCGGGTGAACGGTAGAATGCCGCGGCACCAGAAGAACATCGTCGAAGGTGAGAGACTCCTTGAGAATCACCGGCATCAGGTACTCCGATCACCCATATAGGAAGCGTCCGCCCACCCGGAGTACCGTGTAGAACCCCCGGCGAACAGACGCGTTTTCGACTACCATAGCAGATATTATCCGGAGCGATCCGGCGGTGTCAACCCTCCTGCTCAGAGGTTTCGCCGTCGCCTTCTCCCGGCTCGACTGGCGGACCCTTCAAACTGTCTTGCGCAGCGGAGGGTCGCTCCAGGGTATCCGCAGTGAACTCCTCCATGAGTTGCTTTCCGGCGGTGGACACGTTCGAGAGCACACGATCGGCCGCCGAGATGAGCTGGAAAGCCTCACGCAGCGTTGCCGGGCTCATGGCCTTCTTGCGGAGCTTGTCCTCCATGGCTTCCGCGAAGCGCTGGAGGCCGGAGGCTTCCGCCTGGAGATCGCTTCCGTACTTGCTCTCCAAAAACTCGATATAATCCAAGATCTGGTAGACCTGCTCCTCAGGCAGGCTTTCGATCTTCCTCATCAAGCGCTGCCGAAGAATGTCATGCATAGCCTTCGTCCCCAATCCATGGAAATCGCCCTGAAGTCCCAGTAAAGTTAACACCGCCGTCCGAACTGGGGCGACCGCTTGCCGGGCCGACGAAAGGGCCTATCGTTCGAGGGACCTCTACCACGCTCCTTCGAAAGGACATTGTCGACCGCCATGGTCTTCCTCCCGAATCGAATCGTCGACGTCGCACCCGATGCGGACCTTCTCTACGACGACTGGCTCACGTCAATCGACGAGCGACTCGACACTCCCGATTGTGACCGTCGATCCCTCTGCCGGACGGTCCTGACCGAGATCCACTTTCCGCACCTCACAGGAGTGGATCCCTCGACGTTGCCACACGCCACCCGCGTCGCCCTCGCTCACATGGATCCCGAAAACGTGACGCTGGAGCCGGAATACTACTCCGACATCGACCTCGAGCAGTACCAGCAGGTGAAGCCGCTCATCTGGCTCTGGGAAATGTTCGACCGGAGTGCGCTTGGCGAGAACGTTCACCTGGGCGTCAAGTTTCGCCGGTTGCTCGCGAATCGCATCTTTCGACGTTGTGGAAGGAACTTCAAGGCGTTTCACCATGTGAAGCTTTCCTTCGGCTATAACATGGAGGTCGGTGACGATGTCGTGGTGCATCGCCATGTTCTCCTCGACGATCGCGGGGGAATCCAACTCGGCAATGGGGTCTCGGTGTCGGACTTCGCCAACATCTACAGTCACGCACACGATGTCGTCGAAGGGCGAAACATCACGACGCCCGTGACGGTCATCGGAGAAGGGGTGCGCATCACCTACCACGCCACGGTCATGTCAGGCGTGCACGTCGCGGAAGGCACGATGCTCGGATCTTTCGGAATGGCGACCAAGGACACGGACCCGCACGCGATCTACGCGGGAATACCGGCGAAGAAGATCAAAAACAAGCCGACCGCGGAAAAAGGCCCATCGATATCGGACCCACTTGCGGAGGAGCCTTCCTGACCCGACTTCTCAGGCCTCGTCGGCCTCGTACTGGGATTTCAGTTGTTCCACCACAGCCGGGTCGGCCAGCGTCGTCGTATCGCCCAGGGCCTTCCCTTCCGCCACGTCTTTCAGCAGCCGCCTCATGATCTTTCCGGACCGCGTCTTGGGCAGGTCGGCCGCAAAGATGATCGTCTCCGGGCGTGCGATGGCGCCGATGGTGTGGTCCACGTGCTTCTTGAGCTCCCTTACGAGGTCTTCGTCACCCTCGAGACCATCCTTCAGCGTGACGAAAGCCGCGATCGCCTGACCCTTGATCTCGTGGGACTTGCCCACCACTGCCGCCTCCGCCACCGAGGCGTGACCCACGAGGGCACTTTCCACCTCCATGGTACCGATGCGGTGCCCGGCCACGTTGAGCACGTCGTCGACACGACCCAGGATCCACAGATACCCGTCCTCGTCCACTTTCGCGCCATCACCCGGGAAGTAGATACCGTCCCACTTGGACCAGTAGGTGTCCCGATACCTCTGATCGTCGCCGTAGATCGTGCGGAGCATCGCCGGCCAGGGTTCCGTGACCGCCAAGTACCCGGCATCCACCGAGTTTCCGTCATCGTCGAGGAGCGTGACCGACACACCGGGAAAAGCCTCCGTGGCGCTACCGGGACGAGTCGCGGTGACGGCCGGGAGCGGTGTGATCATGATCGCGCCGGTCTCGGTCTGCCACCACGTATCGATTATGGGACATCGCTCTCCTCCGATAACCCGATGGTACCACATCCATGCCTCCGGATTGATCGGCTCACCCACCGAACCCAGAAGTCGAAGCTTGGTCAGGTTCCGTTTGGCCGGCCACTCGTCTCCCCATTTCATGAAGGCGCGGATAGCCGTGGGAGCCGTGTAGAAGAGCGTCACGCCGTACTTCTCGCAGAGATTCCAAAACCGGTCCTTCTCGGGCCAGTCTGGTGATCCCTCGTACATGATTTGGGTGGCGCCATTCGCTAGGGGTCCGTACACGATGTAGCTGTGCCCGGTAACCCAACCGACATCCGCAGTGCACCAATAGACGTCGTCCTCCTGAAGATCGAAGACGCATTCAGTGGTCGCGGCGACTTGTGTCAGGTATCCTCCAGTCGTGTGAACCACGCCCTTGGGTTTGCCCGTGGTCCCCGACGTGTAAAGAATGAAGAGGATATCCTCGGCGTCCATGACTTCGGCGGGGCACTCCGAACTGGAGTCTGTGATCAAGTCGTGATACCAGTGGTCGCGACCGCTCTGCATATCGGCGTTGACCTCCTCGGTGAGGGCGCCACCTCTCGCGACCACCACCACGTTTTCGATCGTCGGACAGGACTCCAGAGCCTTGTCCGCATTCACCTTGAGGGGAACGATCCCGCCCCTGCGGTAACCCCCGTCCGCCGTGATGAGGACCCTCGCCTCGGCGTCGTTGATGCGATCGGACAACGACGCGGGGCTGAAGCCCCCGAATACCACCGAATGGGGTGCCCCTATGCGGGCGCATGCGAGCATCGCGATGGCGGCCTCCGGGATCATCGGCAGATAGATCGCGACGCGATCGCCCTTTTTCACGCCCAAGCCCTTGAGGGCATTGGCGAACTGGCATACCTCCCGATGAAGACTCCAGTACGTGTAGACTCGGGTGTCCCCCGGCTCTCCTTCCCAGATCAGTGCCGCCTTGTTTCGCCGAGGACCGTCGAGATGCCGGTCGAGACAGTTGTAACACACGTTGAGCTTGCCCCCGACGAACCACTTCGCGTGGGGTGGATTCCAATCGAGGACCGTGTGCCATCTCTCGAACCAGTCCAGTTTCTCCGCCCATGACTCCCAAAAAGCGAGACGGTCCTGAGCTGCGCGATCGTAGATCGCGCGATCCGACACCACGGCCCCCTTCACGAAGTCTGCGGGCGGAGGAAAGCGGCGGTCCTCGTTCAGCAGCACATCCAGCCCTCCCCCCTTAGCACTCATTGAGCCTCCTCCCAGAGTCGAATCGGCAATGATCCGTCAGAGTACGGGAGTCCTGCAGATTCGGGCAAGCGTGGGATCGCCAGCCGGCTACTCTCCATCGATCAAGAGGGGCACAAACGCGGAATGTTCTATGGCTCGCTCGAAGGCTGCCACCGTGGACGAAGCGAGAGCCGACACAGCGGCCGCGCCCGCATCAAGAGCATTGGACGGGATGCGGAGCTTCAGACGAATCTCGGAATCCGCGTCGGATGGATCCTCCTCAGGACCATCCATCCGCAGGCGCACGGTCAGCGGCGTCCTGTAACCCTTCGGAAGACTTTCCCTGGAGGCCTGGGCCAGCCGGGAGAGAAATTCGCCCATGGGTGGCAGCGTCGCCAACGCCGGTCCCTCCACGACCAGGGCGATATTTCCCTGCAGCCCCTTGGACGTCTCATCCAGGAAGACGTCGATACTCACGAAGTCGGGCATCTCCTCACGATGGAAGAAGAGGTACGCGCTCCTCGAGCTCTCTCCCTGCCACTGACCTTCAAACTGGTGGCTCGTCGTCTTCTGGAAGCCCGACAGCGCCCAGCCAGCTTGCACAATGCCATCCTGGACCGCCTCGATCAACGGCTCCAGGGTCAACAGCGGTGGTGGCGCTTTGGGCATGGATCACCGACCTTTGTTACAGGGTATGGGGAGCAATATGTCTATACTACGTTCTAATCCTAGTGATCTGGTCTTGCGGCGAACTCTCGGGGAGCGGGGACACCGCTTCACGGAGCAGCGCGCCGCCGTGTTTCGGCACGTGTCGGATACGACGGATCACCCCACGGCCGATGAGATCCTTCTGTCGGTCCGGGATGACATGCCCGGAATATCGCTTGCGACCGTATACAAGAGCCTCGAGACTCTGGTGTCGTGCGGCCTCGCCAAAAAGGTCAACCACGCGGACGGGTCGGCGCGCTATTGCTGCCGCAGTGATCCTCATCACCACGCACGGTGTCTCTCGTGCGGGGCTGTCTCCGATGTGCCAGGTCGTCTGGATGACGCCCAGGTTGCTCGCGTCCGCTCCGAGGCGAACGGTTTTCGGGTGATGGGATATGAATTGGAGCTGACCGGCTATTGCCCCGAGTGCGTATCCGAGAGGGAAGACCGAGCGTCCTCCCCGATCCGCTGAAGTCAGTCCTGGGCGCGTCTCCATCTCTCCCCCGCCTGAGGGGTGAAACCCTCTCGGAACTCGACTCACGAACTCCTTACGGCAACGCCTCGGGACCCATAAGCATTTGCCCCGCCGCCGTCGCCAAGCCCTTGGACACGGACGACGTTTCCACACTTCTGTCCTGGGCGTCTTCAAAGGGTCAGGCCGTCGTGCCCCGGGGGGCCGGCACCGGGATGCCCGGTGGCAACGTCGGACCGGGTATTGCACTGGACCTCGGCGCCCATTTCACCGACGTCGAAAAAGTGGACGTATCGACGAGGACCGTCCGAGTGGGAGCGGGGGCTCTGGCTGCCGATGTAGAGGCCGCAGCCCGCGGTGCCGGACTGTTCCTTCCTCCCCTCCCCGCCAGTGCCGAGAGATGTACGGTCGGAGGAATGGTCGCGAACAATGCAGCGGGAGCGCGAAGCTTCGGGTATGGAGCGGTGCGTGACTGGGTGCGTACCCTCGATGTGGTCATGGCCGACGGCGCGCAGCACCGCCTAGCGAGAGGAAGCGAGGGGCCCGCCGAGTTCGGGAGGCTGCGTAGCGACCTGGAGCACGATATAGGCACGAGACCGCGAGGATGGCCCAACGTGAGGAAGAACTCCAGCGGCTACGCCCTGGACCGCTTCCTGCCGGGCGGCGATCCGGTAGAACTCATTGTGGGGAGCGAGGGAACCCTCGCCGTGGTCACTTCCGTCACTTTCGACCTAGCGCCGATCCCCGAACATCGCGCCGTCGTGATTCTGGGGCTCAGGGATCGCCACGATCTCCCGATGTTAGTGGAGAGTATTCCAGAGATGGGAGCCTCCGCCTGTGAGTTTTTCGGGCTTCGGTTCCTGCAAATCGCCGCCCTCGCAGATCACCCGATCGTCGGAGCCGCAGCCCTGGACGCCGAGTTCGTCTTCCTCGTGGAGTTCGATGGCACTGCTGGAGAGGTTTCAGAACGCGTCGTTGCGCTGCACGGGTTGGCGAGTGACCTCGGTGCAGGGACCGTCTCCGCGGAGACGGAGTCCGCACGAAAATCCTTATGGGAGATTCGCCACGCAGCGAGTCCACTCATTGCCGCAGCCGCGCAGGAGGGCCGGGTCTCGACGCAAATCATCGAGGATTCGGTGGTGCCGCCGGATGTGCTCGGCCAGTACCTCGCCGGCCTGGACCGAATCCTCGAGGCGAACCAGACGGACGCCGTGATCTTTGGTCATGCCGGTGATGGCAATGTCCACGTGAACCCACTCTTGGACGTCCGGCGGCCCTCTTGGAGGAAGAGCGCCCGAACCATTTTGAACGAAACCGTCGATCTTGTGGCGGGCCTGGGTGGCACACTTTCCGGGGAGCACGGAGACGGGCGCATACGAGCGCCTTTCTTGGAGTCTATCTGGGGGCCGACGCTGACAGATTGCTTTCGTAGGACGAAGGAAGCCATCGATCCTGTCGGTATTCTGAACCCCGGCGTAATCCTGCCTCGACCGGGCCAGGACCCGCTTGAGGGCCTGTGGCCTCAGCACGGCATCGCCACGTGACCCGGGGCGGGAGTTGGATACCGGGCCTTGCCGCCCTCTCGATCGTGTCCGTCCTGGGCCTACCTCGACCGGACAAGATCGTGGCCGAGGCACCGGCTCCTCCGGATTCCACGGTGGTAGTGTCCGCTGCCCCGGCGCCCCCGACGCCCAACATCATGGATCTCCGCCGGGACCTCTCGGAGCTCCTGAACACCGGCTCCCTCCGGCGAGCCAAGTGGAGCGTCCTCGTCGTTTCACTAGACCGGGGTGACACGCTCTTCTCCCGGGATCCATATCGCCCACTGGCTCCCGCGTCGAACATGAAGATCGTGACTGCCGCTGCCGCTCTTCACGTTCTCGGACCTAAATTTCAGTACCAAACCTTCGTCTTCGCCGACGGTCCCATCGTGGACGGACATCTGCGGGGCGACTTGATCCTGTACGGTACGGGGGATCCTGGAATTTCAGACCGGTTCTTCAGAAACCGTTCGGGCGCGTTCGAACACCTGGCAGATCAGGTGGCGGCCGATGGCATCACCCATGTCGACGGCGCCGTCGTCGGTGACGCCACGTATTTCTCTGGACCGGATCTGGGGCCTGAGTGGAATCCCCGTGATCTCAACGAATGGTTCGCGGCCGCCGCGCCCTCACTCTCCTTCAACGAAAATATGGTCACGCTGCAAATTCTTCCGGCAGCGCAACTCGGATCTCCACCCCGTGTCGTAACGATCCCGGCCGACTTTCCGTTGGCGATGAACAACGGCGCCGAGACGGTCGCGGGACGCCCGAGGCCCCGCCTCTGGTTGGACCGAGTAACGCCGACCGCGGTCATTCGGATGGACGGAGAGATCCGGCAGGGGGGCCCGGACATCTGGCGGCGCCTGACCGTGCCAGACCCCGCGCTCTTCGCCGCTCGTGCGTTCAGGGAGACGCTGGATTCTGTGGGTGTCTGGGTACGAGACCCCGAGAACGCTGTCCACTTTCCCAGCCCCTCTCGGATCACCGGGCGGCAGTCCTGGGCTCCAGGACTCATCGGCCCGGAGGAGCCGCGTCTCATCGCACAGCACACGTCTCCCAAGATGATCGACTACCTCACCGTCATGAATCACGAGAGTCACAACCTTTTCGCGGAGACGATTCTCAAAACGGTGGGCAAGATTTCGCAAGGAGAAGGGTCCTTCGAGGGGGGTGCTCGAGCCATCCGATCGTTCGCTACTGGACAACTCGGGTTGGCCAGCGATCAGATCCAAGCCACCGATGGCTCGGGCCTGTCGGAGGGGAATCGAGCTTCGGCCGGAGCCTTTGTCCAACTCCTATCTTACGTCGCCAAATCGCCCTACTGGGAGCCGTTCATGTCGACGCTCCCTGAGGCAGGGCGTTCCCTCCGACGAATGTACCGTACACCTGCCGCGCGAAACTTGAGGGCCAAAACCGGCACGATCGATGGGGTCTCCGCTCTCACAGGGGTTGTCGGAACCAGGGACGGTGAGACGCTACTCTTCAGCATACTTTCGAACGATCTCGCATCGACCGGTGCGGCGAAACGGGTAGAGAATCGGCTCGGGGTGCGACTGGCGGAATTCCGACGGGGTCCGGAGATCTCGAACGACCCGTAGGGACCTGAGGGACTAGAAGACGTGCGATCCTCAGCCCCGGCCGCGAGCCGAACGGAGACGCCGACGCAACTCCACCTCCGACATCGTGGACAAGGTCCTGGCGGCGGTCCCCCGGCTGTTCCAACGAACGTCCTCGAGTCCATACCCGCCCTCCTCCCCCTCGCCTTGGGGAACGAGATACAGGTAGTGGCATCCCTTATAATCCAGGCCACCCTCGGTCTGGATCGTGGCCAGCCAAGGCTGTCCGTCTTCGTCGAGAAATTCCCTCATGAGCGGTCTCCACGAGGAGGATTGTCTTGGCCCGGGTCGGTACCGTGATAACTCAAACCAGTACCGAGGTCAGGCCACGGAAGCCCGTGACCGGGCGGCGCGCTTGTGAAAACGACATTCGCTGAGAAAGTGCCGAAGTACGAAAGACATGCCGCCTCTGGCGGCGACCATTCTGGCCAGAAGAAAGCGTGTGGTGATCCGGCGATCAGCCTCGGGGCTCGCCTCCCGTCCCTCGAGATCCTTGAGGACACTCCACCCCGAAAAGCTGTTGTCATCGTTCGCAAGGGTCGTCCTGTTCGTTACCTTGCGCGTATCCCCCGCTCAATCCAGATCCCGATGCAATACGACAGCAGCCGATTCTCCGGCGAGGAACATCAATGCCTCGGCGTTTTCAACAGACAGGGACGCACGCGGCGTCAATGAGTCGAGGACGAGAAACCACGCCCTGGTGCCATCGCTTCCCATCGCGATGCAGCAGGAGCTTCCGACTCCGGGCGATAGGTAGCTCTCCACCCCGCGGACGACCTGCGGCATGTCGTAGAGCCCCGGCACCGCAGCGCCGAGAGAACTCCTCCATGGCCGCGTTCCAAAGTCCCGACGGGGTGGGTCGCCGATGAGATCGAGGAGACCAGTGGACATGAACGAGACCTGGGCCGTATTCGTCCACCCACAGGATCACCGCTCGATCTGCTCCAATCGAGTCTACCGCGGTAGACAAGTACCTGAGAAGACACGAGCGCGCGGAATCGCCCTGGTAGAGAGCGGACGTCTGCTCTAATCGCTTCTCTCGCCGATCGCGATAACCCGCGAGCTTTGACACGCTTGAAGTAGCTATGCTAGATAGACCAAATAGGTTTGCGGCATGCCTCCAAGCTAGGGGTCAGAAATTGGAAAAACAACGGTCTTGAGCTTCTCTGGATTGGCAGCGGGGAAACAGGCTGTCACGGTATCGGTACCGAGCACGTGAGCACGGCCGTGTCGAACGCCGAAACCCCTACCCAAAGACGGTCGCCCTCCCGGACGGATCTCGCGCTCCTGATGCTCGGCGTCATCTGGGGCGTCAATTTTTCCGTGATCAAGGTAGCGTTGGCCGAATTCGAGCCTCTCGCCTTCAATGCGCTCCGCTTCCCTTTGGCGGCCGCGACGCTGTTCTTCGTCCTAAGGCTGAGAGGGCCCATTCCGCTTCCCAAACGCGAACATTGGGCCCAGGTGGTATTTCTCGGCTTGCTCGGCAACGTGGCCTACCAGTTTCTCTTCATTTTCGGTATCGACCGTACGCTGGCGGGCAACGCGAGTCTTATGTTGGCGACGACACCGGTTTGGACGCTCATTCTTACCACCGCGATCGGCCAGGGACACCACGCTGCTACGGCCTGGCTCGGGGTATTGGCGACCCTGATCGGAATGGTTCTCGTCGTTGTGGGGGGCAGCGCTACGGTGGGGTTGGGTGAGGGGTTCCTGGCGGGTGATCTGATGCTGGTCGCTGCTGCCATCGTATGGGCCGTATACACGGTCGGTAGTCAGAGCCTCACCCGTCGTTATGGAGCCCTGGCCGTAACCTCCTGGACTTTGTGGGTCGGCACCGTCGTGATCGTCGCCTCAGGTGCTGGTTCGGTTGCGAAAACAGATCTCGCAGGCGTCCCGGTAATGGCTTGGCTCGGTGTGGCCTATGCAGGCATCCTAGCGATCGCTGTCGCCTACCTCATCTGGAACTATGGCCTCGAACACATCGGTGCTCCCCGCACGGCCGCCTTTTCGAACCTCGTCCCCGTCGTAGCCCTGGTCACGGCCGCGATCTGGCTGACAGAACGGCCCTCCCCGTTCCAGATACTGGGCGCCGCAATCATCATCCTAGGCGTTTGGGTCGCGCGCGCCGCACGCGTCAAATGAGAGTCCCTCGAACGCCTGAAGCTCAGCCCTTCGATCCCGATTCGAGTCTCGGGTGATGCATGACCTCGGGGAACTCGTACACGATGATCCCTTGGTTGGTAACGTCCGAGCGCACACGGAGTCCATCGTCCATGGACTCGAGCACGTTTTCCGCGGCTGACAGCGAGAGGTTCAACGAGGCGGCGACCTCGGTGACGGTAAGTGTTCCCCTCTTCTCCGTCGCGAGAAGTAGCACACGGCGTTGAAGTCTCGTCATGAGCGCGCGACGGCGATCCTGGCGATCTTTGAGCCCCCACCAGATCGTCACCGTGCCACCCGCACCCATCACGCTTCCGACGGCCACGACGGCCAACTCGGGTTCGGTGAACCCCACGGCGATCATCAGCGTGGCCAAAAGTACCATGGCCACACCCAGCACGCGACGAGCGATGCCACGTCTCGGGAGCGGGTCGTCCACCCCAAAGTTGGGGCCCGATCCGGCCTCTACCAGGCTCGTCGCCCGGCCAGCGAGGCTCGGCCCACTCACGTGGGCATGCTCCCACCCCAGCCCACATTGAGGACAGATCCGGTGCTTGCGGCGAGCGATCCAATAAGCCAGCCCCCCAAGACCCCAGGTAAAGGCCGAGACACCCAACAACAGGCAAATATGGCCGGTACGCTTGAAGTATTCGACACCGCCACCGACATATCCGCACCGCCCACAGCTCCGCACACCCATGCGCACGGAGGGCACGATCGAGCGCGACGAGACCGCCGCCCCACATGTGGGACAGGCGGTCTCATGATCTCTCAGGTGCTCACCGCAGGTGGGACAGCGCATGGGTCCTCATCGATGGTTTTTCAAATAGACACTCGACACTACGTGTTCGTTCCGGTGAAGATTCACGGCCTTGATCTGCCTTCGGCCTTCAGGGTCGACCACTCAGAACAGCCTCACGATTTTGAGCAGCATCGCCGCTTCCGGAGAAGCGGGTCCTCCGAGCGGGCCCGCCAGACTCGTCGCCAATCCTCCTTCACCGACGAGGAGCAAGAAGTGTGCGCCTGACGAAGACCACAACCGCCCATCGACCGCAAAATCGCCCGAGCCGTGAACGACGGGCTGAAGAGGAAACCCGCCGCCCCCTGTACCGAGCACATCCACCAGATCGATATCCCGAAATTGCAACGCCTCTCGAACCGTGAGCCCACTCCGCTCCGCGAGTTGTCGCTCCAATTCGAGGGCCGCGCCCCAGTCAGAAAAAAGAGTCGGCCAGTCACTTTGCATCGCCGCCTCTACATTGTCGATGCTCGAGAGCGTTGTTTGGGTCAGCGCAGTGATGATCGCGTCGCCTCCGGCCTGTCCCCTCAGATACCGGAGAAACAACCACCACGCGCCCCTCTCCTCCAGCGTGCCCTGACCCGTGACGCCGATCAGACTGACCTCGGAGGGAGCCTCGAGATAAAGCTCTGCAAGTTGCCAGTTCCCGCGCTGGAAATCGTCCCCTGCGACCGGATCTCCTCGGTTGTGAAGCTCTTCACCAACCAAGTCCTCAGCGATCTGGGCGAGGCCCTCTGACAGCCAGAGAGCCTCGGCTCGTGACGCCCCTCGATCCAGAACCCTCTGCTTGTAGTGGATCATGTGCTGAAATTCGTGAGCCAGTATCGGCGGGAGCGCCCGGCGAAGAAAATCAGGCGTGCGCACGTTCCCATATGCGCCTGTCGGATCAGGAGCGAACACGTAGAAAATCTCTCCCGCGTTGCTGTCGTCGAGATCCGGCCTCAGGTCCAGGCCGAAGAAGAAGCCGCCGACGAAATCGCTGGACCCTGGTGCGGCCAGGCGGTTGACGCTCGGGGTAACCAGAATGATGATCCTACCATTTTTGTCCAAGTCGGACGGCTGGCCGAACACACCCACGTCGACCGGAAAGATCGGGTCATCGAAGAGCTGTCCGAAGTTCCCGAACTCGGTTTGCGAGATCTTGGTAACCGCGTCGACATCCTCATAAAACGCGGCTCGAGAAGAGACGAACCGGACTTCCGCAGTCACCTCCTCGAAACTCCCATCCCCTTGGAGAACGTGAAAATCCTTGAGCTCACCAACGGTAGGTACGCTCGCCCCTAGCACTGCGGCACCGCCAGATCTTCCGGGCGAGCGAGGGGGAAGATGTCGTTCCGTTGCGCGCACGAACGAGTCCCAATCGGCTTGAGCACGGTGTGAGACACCCGAGCTAAGGGGCCCCTCGCGCATCCGTATCGACGGCACGGACCCCCCGGGGGCCGCGAGAACTCCGCCCTCTCGGAGGCCGGTGAAGGTATAGTCGAATCTGGTCGCGCCGATGTCGCTGGCAGACTGTACCACGGCCAGGTACCCCTGTGAGCCCACCGAGCCCAGTCGTAGACACGCCGGCGCGTTCTCGACGATGAGGGTCGTGTCACTGCCGGGAGCCATGTCGAGGACCGTGGTGGTGGCCGCCACGGCCAGGAGGATGGAAGAGCTGGACTCTCCCCCAAGCCGAACGGATACGTCCACGGCCCGAGTGGGAAGGCAGGGCGGAACGACGACCTCGAGTTGGGTGACCCGGGCTCCTGTGACCGCTCCACGGATCCCCGAGAAGAGCACCACGTTATGATCGGGAATCGCACTGAAATTCTCACCCTCCAGTGTGATGACGTCCCCCGCCATGGCACCTGTTACCGAGAGTTGGCTCAATTCGGGCGGAAGTACCGCCCAGGCGAGGAACTCGACCGACTCCTCAGGACGCTCCCGGAGCCAAGCCCGAACTTGATGGCGCCCGAGGGTACCGCCGAGCTTCAGTCGGACGCTGGCAAAGCCGGTAGAGTCGCTCGCGACCGTCCGTTCCTCAACTTCCGCGCCCGCCCCCTCGGTGACCTCCCAATCCACCACGACCTCTGATACCGGTTGACCGCTCTCCTCCCTCCGGACAACCACGGTGAGGGCGTCGATCAGGAACTGAGACGCAGGACCGAACTGCTCGTCGCCGGAGACCAACGACAGGACGACGTCGCCGAGCGGGGGCTCCGTCGGTCCGTCCCTGAAGCACCCGGTGATTACGAGTTGGAAGGGAACCAATATCGCCCACAAGAAGCGACGACGGAACGAGACCGTCACCCAGATATTTTCGTCAGGGACAGCAACTCGAGGATGGGACTGCCTGTGAGTCTTGCGGACCCTGTTCTGAGGCGGCCTACGACTCGTATCCGCTCCAGCGGGCTGAGACCTTCTGCCTCCCGTAGCCGCTCGGGAGGAATGGCCACATAGACGAACAGCCCCCCGGCATCTCCAGTCCTCGTGAGAAGGAAGGGCTCCCCTTCGTAAAAATCTGTGCGGATATTCTCAGCGCGCTCCAAGGAAATGAACTGGAGATCCCACTGTATGACCCGCCCCCGCAGCCCATCATCTGGAACCGCCGAGACCTCCTGTACGGTCATGTCCGTAACCACGGTCTCTTCGCCTGCCTCTCCGCTGCCTGGCGGAAGCCAAATCCATCCGTCCACCCGGACTCGAGCCCAGTTACCGTCCCTCGCCAACACCCTGACGTTCGCTCCCGGCGCGATGTCCCCCAGGGTGTCACCATCGGGGGAGGACAAGATAGGAGTCCCGGCCGACCCACCTCGCGCCCAATCCTCCGAGGACGTCACGTCGGTCGACGGTGTGCCCCGCCCGGCCCCCCTCTCCCCGAACAGCTCGACCGATGGCCTCCACATCCAGACGACTCGACGTACATGCGTCCATTCAGGAACCTGCTCGATCTCCTCGAGAAGGACTCGTTCCTCCAGTCTTCCGATAACCGCTCCAGACGGTGAGCCCCGGAGGTTTTCGCCCCCTGAGGCGGACACGATCAGGCCTAGGTCCCGTCGACTCGTGGCTTGGAGTGAACGAGTCCAAACCCATCCCGTTAGCTCGAGCTGCAGCCAGTCCTCCGTCTCCGTCAGAACCTCGACACTTACACCCGGACGGACCTGACCCAACAACACGCCGTTCGGCTCGGCTCGAAAGTTCTCCTCGGTAGTAACCAGTCCGGCCTGAGCCACAGCGTTGGACGCCAAGACCAAGAGGAGACTGACGCCGAAGACGAGGCGTCCGATGTGGGATGGCGTGGCAGACGTAATCATCGTGGGGAAACGATCCTCGACAGCCGGTGTTCAAAGGGTGATCTTGCCGGGCTCCGGAGCGTTACGTACCCGGCTGTGACAAATTTGTCCGACCGAATCGCCATCGTCAATTTCTCCTTGCAGTGACCTTAAAGTAGCCTTCATGAGACTCCTAAGAATAATCGCCACAACGAATCTGGCGATCATCTTCGTGCGCGCCTCGGCGGCCGCCGGCCAGGTGATACCCTCGGCCTACGATTTTATCGAGTCCAGACAAAGTTTCGGAATGTTCGTCGGCTCGACGAACCTGGATGCGGGCCAACTGGGACTAGACCCGAGCTCTGCCTCCACCGCAGGCGCCCGCTGGGCCCTCGACATCGGGGGTACGCTGTCCCTGGAAGTCAACGGCACGATGTTCGAGGCGGAAAGGGACGTCCTGGACCCGTCGAGGCCGGAGAACGATCAGGTCCTCGGCCAATCGGACATGACCATCGTGCAGTTCGACGTGCGCCTACGTCTCAATCTCACCGGTCACCGAACCTGGCATGGCATTCAGCCGTTTGTCTCCTTCGGCGGCGGAATCGCGGGTGAGGCCGGAGTGGACCGCACGCTTGAGGAGGAGGCGGTGATGCCCCAGGACCATCGCTTCGATTTCGGCAATCGCCTTACCGCGACTCTGGGCACGGGCGTCAACTTCCGCCTGGCCGAGCGGCTCTACCTCCGGGTCGACGGCCTGCTAACCCTCGGGAAGATGGGAACTCCCACCGGTTGGGTGACGGTCGAAGTCGATCCCGATCGCAACAATCCGGACGGCGAATGGCTGGCGGGTCAGAACCTGCTGATCGGGGCGACCTGGCGTTGGTGAGACCTGGGATGACCGACTTCGAGAGTAGATCCGCCGACTGGCTCCCGTTCTCCACCGCCCTCGAGCGGATCCTACGAGCGGCTTCTCCGCTCGCCATGGAAGACGTACCGCTCGCCCACAGTCTTGGACGGGCACTGGCCGCGGACGTCCTCGCATCCACACCCCTTCCGCCCTGGGACAACAGCGCAATGGATGGCTATGCCGTACAGAGCGCCGATGTGGAAGGGGCCACAAAGGATCGGCACGTCGAGTTGACCGTGACGGGAGTCATCCATGCAGGCTCGCGCTTCGACGGCGTCGTTCGTTCGGGGCAAGCGGTGCGAATCATGACCGGTGGCCCCGTGCCGGACGGCGCCGATACGGTCGTTCGGGTCGAGGATACAGACCGTGAGGAGGCCAATCTCGGTCGCCTGAGAATCTTCACCGACCGAGATTGTGGGCGTAATGTTCGACCCGCAGGCGAGGACTGGGCGCCGGGCTCCACGGTGTTGCAAGCCGGTTCCAGCATCGGTCCAGGACAGGTCGGCGCGTTGGCGGCCGCCCGAGCGTCCACCGTAACGGTGCGGCGAAAACCTACGGTGGCGATCATTGCCAGCGGCGATGAGTTGACGGAGCTCGACGCGCCTTTCCTGGACGAGGATCGCATTCCCGAAAGCAACAGCCATCTGATCGCTGCCGCCGTGCATGCGTGCGGAGCTGTCCCGCTGCGTCTCGGGATCGCCCGTGACGATCCGGAGGACCTCCGCCAGCATGTCGAGCGGGCCCGCAGCGCGGACGTGTTGGTCACACTCGGGGGCGCTTCCATGGGTGAGGCCGACCTCTTCAAGAGGGTACTCGACGAGGCCGGACTCCAACTCGACTTCTGGAGGGTGAAGATCCGCCCGGGAAGCCCAGTGAGCTTTGGGCATCTCCCACGAGAAATCGGTTCGGATCAACCGGTCTTTGGACTGCCGGGCAACCCCGCGTCCACCTTCGTGACTTTCGAGGTTCTCGTGCGGCCGTTCCTCCTGTCCCTCGCGGGCCATGGTCGTGTACTACGGCCCGTGATCACGGCACGAGCCGGTACCGATCTGACGGTCGCCGAAGGTTTGACGGGATTTCTGCGAGTTCGGTTGGTGCAAGCGGATGGGGTTCCCGACGCCTTCGTCGCCGGTCCGCAGGGATCCGGCCTGGTGAGAAGCCTCGCCGCAGCGGATGCCTTGGCCATCGTTCCCGAGGGAATTCGGACAATTTCCGAGGGTTCCTCGGTGGAAGTGATGGTGCTGGACGGCCCCCTGGGCCTCTTCGACGAACCGAGCGTAGGGTCCTGAATGACGATACGCGCTGCGATTCGAGCGTCAGCTCTTTCGCTCGTGGTGGGTGTGCCCGCCTGCAGCTTGCCCCGTTGGCCCGTCGAAGGTCCTATGGTCGAGCCCTTCGGGCTCAGATGGAGCGGGATTGTCCCCGACGTTCATAGGGGGGTTGACATCCGAGTCGACACCGGAACGAGCGTCCGGGCCATATCCAGTGGCCACGTGCGCTTTTCCGGAACCATGGGGGACTACGGCCTCGTGGTCTGGCTCGATCACGGAGGTGATGTTCTTAGCGTGTACGCTCACCTGTCGGAACTCCTGGTGCAGGAGGGCCAGGCCGTCTCCGGAGGAGAGGTCGTCGGGCTCAGCGGAAGCACGGGCAACGCCACAGGCCCACATCTGCATTTCGAGGTCTGGCGTGGCAGGCAACAAGTCGACCCCGTGGCGATGCTCGGGGGCCGACCGGGTCCCTGACGATCGCCGGAGCCGCTTTTCTCGCTACTCCGAACGTGAGTCGGAGATCTCTTGCGTTAGTCTAGGCAAGACCTCGAAAACGTCACCGACGATGCCATAGTCGGCGACCCCGAAGATCGGGGCGTCGGCGTCTTTGTTGACCGCCACAATCGTCTGAGCGGTTCTCATGCCGGCAAGATGCTGGATCGCACCGGATATCCCGATGGCGAAGTAGAGCTTGGGGGCTACCGTCTTCCCGGTCTGTCCAACCTGCTCCCCGTGGGGTCGCCATCCTGCGTCCACGACAGCCCGAGAAGCGCCCAACGCCGCGTCTGGACCGAGCGCATCCCGAAGGGCCTCCAGCAGAACCCAATGCTCCGCGCCCCTCATGCCTCGGCCTCCCGACACCACGATGCTCGCCTCCGACACGTCGACGGACCCACTCCGCGAAGCCTGGAACTCGATAACACGTGAGCGGCCTGAATCCTCGATCGACGGAGTGACGACCTCGACGACTCCGCTCGCCGGGGACTCCACGACACCAAAAACGTTCGGCCGCAAGGACATCACCGCGGGCGAACATTGGAACCTGATGCGGGCGAACGCTTTTCCACCGTACACGGGGCGCACGGCCACGAGCTCGCCCTCGTCCACCTCCAGCTGCGTGATATCGGACGCGAGCGCACTGTCGAGGAGTGCCGCCACGCGAGGCGCCAAATCCTTACACAGGGCCGTCGCAGGAAAAAGGACGGCATCGTAGTTACCCGAGCGAGCAATCTCGGCAACGACCGTCGCGTAAACTTCGGGATTGTAGGTTACCAGGGATTCGGACTCGGCAACTCGCACGATTTCTGCCCCGTACGCTCCCAAGCCATCTGCGCCCTCCCCTATCCCTGCACCTCCCAGGACCACGGCGTGTGCTTGACCGCCGAGTTCACCCGCGCGAGACGCCGCCACGGACACGACTTCGGCCGCTACTCCGCGGATCTCCCCGTCCTTTTGCTCGGCAAAGGCGAGTATGTCGCCCATTCCATTTCTCCGACGTTGCGTTGGTAAGGTGCTTGGTAAGGTGCTCGGCCCGGTCTGGCTCAGAGCGCGTTCGCCTCTTCACGTAGGCCGCGCACCAGCTCCGGAACAGCGTCGGGGCCCTCCCCGACGATCCGGCCCTGAGCCCGTTCTGGTGGGTACTCGAGTCGTTCGACCGTCAGTTTGCTATCTGCCAACTCCGCTCCCTTCACGTCGAGGGGTTTTCGTTTCGCCGCCATGATCCCCTTCAACGAAGCGTAGCGTGGCTCGAACTCCCCTTTCGTGATCGTGAGGACAGCGGGCAGATCGAGCTCGACGACTTCTACACCACCCTCCGCCTCGCGCCGACATACGACGGTGTCGCCATCGACGGTGAAACCCGCCACGCTCGACGCACACGGACGTCCTAGCAACGTGGCGACCATGGGTCCCACCTGCTGCTGATCGACATCGCCCGACTTGACCCCGAACAACACCAGCGGTGGGTCGTGTTGCTTCAGCTCCGCGGCCAACGCCTTCGCGGTGGCTAGGCCATCCACGGTCACGGTTCCCTGAAGCAGAATCGCCGCGTCAGCGCCGACGGCCAATGCAGCCCGCAACGTCTCCTGAGAGCTGTCATCACCGAGGGTGAGCACGGTCACCTCACCCTCGCCGCCCTCTTCCTTTGTACGGAGAGCCGCCTCGAGAGCAAACTCGTCGTATGGGCTCATGATGTACTTCACGCCGTCTGACTCGATCGAAGTCTCTCCTTCGGCAATCCTGACGCGCGCCTCAGTGTCTGGAACCCGCTTAATACACACGATGCTGTTCACACCGTCACTCCAACTCGTTGGCATTCGAGAATTTGCTTCTTCCCTTGGATACGGAATTGCTACTCCGAACTGAAAATCGAAGTGGCCAGTCCACCGCGCGGCTGATACCGATTCGCGGCGAAACCTGAACTTCGTCTTTCGTCACGAGCCACCCTGGCAAGAGTCTCAGAGGCGGGATGGAGAGATCGTGTCCATCGAGCTCGCCGGTGACGCCGAAGGCTTGTCCGAGCCGACCCGGTCCTGATGCAAGATCTCGGTACCCGTGCCTTCGCTCCACCATGAAGTCGACCCCTTCCAAGGGGTCGGCCGCCCTCACGAGGACGGCACACGGATCATTCTCGGACCCCGTGACGATGTTCAGGCACCAGTGCACGCCGTAGCTGAGATATACATAGGCCATCCCGGACCGACCGAACATCGTTCGGTTTCTCCGGGTCCTGCCGATTCGAGCCGCTGCGTGCGACGCCGGATCCTGCGCACCGATATAGGCTTCGACCTCCACGATCACGCCGACCGTGCGCTTTCTCCCTACCGTAGACACCAGCCTGACACCCAAAAGATCGGGCGCGACGAGATCCGCCGATCGGTCGAAAAACCCTGGCGAAAACACCTGCTCGGTTGGTGTCCCGGTCCAAGAGTCAGTCGCCGCGACCGGCACAACAACAGACCCGCTCGTCGAGAGACTCGCGATCAGGCTCCCTCTTCGGAGCTTGGGGAAGAATGCCTCCCACCCCGGCGGGTCCGCCGCTGGCCTCCACGCGCCTGAGGCGCTCGCCTCGCTGGCGGCGTGGGTTCCTCCTGTGCTTGCAGCGTCTCGGACGTCGGCTCTGCCCGGGGCTGTGACCTCTCGAATGTGGGTGCTGCCTCGGACCGTGGCTCCTCAGACCTGGGTTCGTTCCCCGCCTGTGACCTCTCGGACGTGGGTTCGACTCCGGATTGTGCCTCCTCCGGTCCCGCATCGGCCGTAACTTCCGGTTGCGCCCCTCCGGCCGGCCCTCCACTTCGCTGTACTCCTCCTTCAACGCGACGAGAGAAGTCCGCCCGCCATTCCTCGAGAACCTGATCCCCTCTCCGTGGAACCACCTCCCTCACCCGCTCGGGGGAGTTCTGCAACACGGAGAAGAGCTCTTTCCCAAAAGCCTCGACCAGCGCATCAGCCGTCTTCTTGCCGACCCCACTGTATGAATTGGTGAGATAGCTGGACATGGCCTTTACGCTCGTCGGCAACCCGAGATCACCGACGCCTGTGGCACCGCTACCCTGTGACGGGGTGGTCGCTCCGATACTCCCGCCCACCGCCTGCCCCTCGAAGAGCACCGGCTGCTGATCCTTGCCACGGCGACCTCCCGAACCACCCCTCGGACCCATGCCGCGTGAGGCGTCACGGTCTTCTCCCGGCCCCTCGGCCCTCTTCTCCTCCGGGCTTGGGGCTAACCCCTCTTGCGTCTGGAGAGGACAGTCCTCATCGCCGTCCTTGAGAGAAACCCGATAGTTTCCAGTTTCAGTCTTCTCGAGCTGAACGACCCCCTGCTCCTGCGCTTGCAGCAAGAATCGACTGAACTTGCTGAAGCCCAACTCCGCCTCGTCGAAGCCGGTGCGGCGTGCGAGCATCTTGCGCTTGACGTCCGAGTCGCGAACCGAGTCCTTCCCCTTCTCCTTGAACTCCCTCAGGGAGTCGAGCATCAGATCATACGCGGCCCGTAACGGAGCCGGGTCCACCTCTCGAGCCGAAGCGGTCGGCTCACCCCCGGGCGATGGTTCAGACCGCACGGTCTCGGCCTTGTCGGCTCCCCTCGCCTCCGTGGATCGTCTGGATCCGCCCCTCGTGGTGCGACCCCTTCTCGGGGTTGAGGGGCGACGATCCTTGGCACTCTCGCCAGCCGTATCGGTCTTGCCCGACGACCTTCTACCCCCGGGACTGACTTCGTATTGCCCATTTTCGAGCCGATGGATACGGATGCGTCCGCGACTCGAGGCCTCCGCAAGGAACTTCGAGAACTTGCTGAACCCGAAGTTGCCCTCGTTGAAGTTGTTGTCGAGTTCGATCATCACCTGCTTGAGACGATCCGAACGCATGACATCACCGCGTTTGGTCATTCTCTGAATGGCCTTTTCCACCAACTCCCACGGGTCGACGGGCCTGTCGTCGGTTCCGGTCGTCTTCCGCAAGCCGGTGAGGCTCGTGTAGGAGTAGTACTCGTCGCAGTTCTGGACCAGGATGTCGGAACTCGACTCCTGGATTCCCACTCCGATCACATACTTCCCGTACTCCTTGAGCTTCAGCACCAGGCTGGAAAAATCAGAGTCGCCCGTGAGGAGAATAAAGGTCCCGATCTCCGGACGGATGAAGACCAGCTCGACTCCATCGATCGCCATTCGAATATCGGTGGCATTCTTTTTGGAGCTCCCATAGGCCGGCGCAAAGATCAGGTCGACCGATGCCTCCGAAAGCGGGACGATGTATTGGGGATAGCGACGCCAGTCGGCGTAGGCGCGTTGGACCGTGACCTTGCCCCGAATTACATCGGATTGGAGCAGTGATTTCAATTCCTTCGATAGGTCGCTTCGCATCCCCATCGTGACGTTGTCGAAGTCGATGAGAAGCGCTGCGTTGGGAGCACCGGTCGGTGCTTTAGGGGTGGGCTCCACATGGGGAGCCTGAGAATACGGAGTCATATGTTTCCTTCTCTCGTAAGTGTTGGCCGGCCGCAC
>Ga0310120_10000219_pt1 | contig 48156 bp, 40 predicted proteins | sample CB27_AW_983_MG_FD_203506 | JGI IMG/M metagenome (GOLD analysis project Ga0310120, IMG submission 203506) | Marine microbial communities from Western Arctic Ocean, Canada - CB27_AW_983 | ecosystem: Environmental > Aquatic > Marine > Oceanic | place: Canada: Western Arctic Ocean | collected...
TCCCTCGTCGTTTTTCGCATCGTCCTTGGCGCCAGTATCCTGTTCGAGACGATTCGCTACTGGATTGACGGCAATCTCAAGAGTTACTACATCGACGCACCCTTTCACTTCAAGTACTTCGGATTCACCTGGGTCGAGAGATTGCCTGAAACAGGTATGTACCTGGTTTTCTTCCTGACCGCCCTCTCCTCGCTGGGTGTACTGCTCGGATATCGTCACAGGATCTCCTCGACGCTGCTCTTCATCACCTTCACCTACACTTTCTTGCTCGATGCCGCGACCTACCGAAATCACTTCTACCTGCTCGCCTTGCTGTCTCTGCTGATGATCTTCCTGCCCGCTGGCCGCTATTTCTCGATGGACGCCTCTCGAAGGCCAGAATCGAAATCAGAACATTGCCCCACCTGGTGCATCTGGCTGCTGCGTTTTCAGATCGGTGTCGTGTATTTCTTTGCCGGTATCGCCAAGTTCGATCCTGGTTGGATCGCCGGTGAATCGCTCAAGATGATCTTCATCCACGAGGGACATTCTCCTGAAGTTCTGGGATTCTTGCTCAAGGCACCCGTTCTGCTCTTTTTTGTCTGGTCGGGACTCCTGTTCGATCTCACCATTCCTTTCTTTCTGCTGTGGAGGCGTACAAGGACGGTTGCGTTTCTAGCGGCAGCAGGTTTTCACCTGACCAACGGCCTGTTCCTGGTCAGTGTCGGGATCTTCCCCTGGTTCATGCTGGCAGCGAGCACCATCTTCTTCGATTCCAACTGGCCCAGGAGGGCCCTGCAGAGGCTCGGATTCGTACTTCGGCCAGTCATCCCCTTACCCGAGAGAGGAACCGCATCGGGCCATGGTGTTCTGTTCCTGTTTCTCGGCTTATTTCTCTGCATCCAGTTGCTGTTGCCATTACGACAGCACCTCTATCCCGGGTACACGTCCTGGACCCACGAAGGCCACCGTTGGTCCTGGCGGATGAAACTGGTCGCCAAACGAACCGACGAGATGGAGTTCTTCACCATAGATCCTGGGAGTGGAAACCGTTTGAAACTCGATGGCATGAAGATTCTGTACCGCTGGCAACAAGATGTGATGTCCAGGCAGCCCGACCTGATCCTTCAGTTTGCCAGAGATATGCACTCCAACCTGCTGGAGAAAACCGGTAAGAGTTATCCGATTCATGCCGATGTGCTGGTGAGTATCAATGGCCACACTGCAGCACCCTTCATCGATCCAGAGGTGGACCTCTCGAAGGTCGAATGGTCATTGGCCCTGAAGCGATGGATCTTGCCCTACCGCGGCAGGTAGATGTCGGTTCCTTCAGGTGCACCGGTGATGTGAATCTTCGGGGGCCTACCGTCGGAAGTCTCGATGAGTTCCACACCATCCGGCGGTTGCCACTCGACGCCGCGAATCCTCGCCGCCGTTGCGGCGAAGGCGCTGCGCAGGGCGAGCAACTTTGCATCGGAAGATCGAATGGTCCTGGAGATGGAATCCATGCTCAAGACCATTATTCTCGTCATGACGGCATAGAAAGGAGGCTCCTCCCGGTACCGATCCAGGTGAGCGGGGTCAGTGGGATCGAGACTGAGGGGAATCTGCCGATCGAGATAACACTGAAAATCAAGCGAGAGAAACCAGGGACTCTGACCAACTTCCGTCATCTCGAAGCCCATCATGATCTCGATCTGGAGTGCTCTGGCCAGTCCCAGTCTTGGTAGTTCGATCCTTGCCAGAGCCGATTCGGCTCTTTCAATGAATGCCAGTTCCTGAGTACCCAGCCATCCACGTCCTCTCTCCATCACCACTTCGAGTAGTGAGGTTCGGATCATTTCATGGATGAGGAACCCACCGGAGGTGAGGGATTCAAGGAGTTCGATACCGATCAACCAGCGTTCCTGATCCGATTTCAACTGGCCAGCCGCATCCAGGGCACTCGCCTCGTCACCGGAACGACAGCAGGCACCGATCACCCTCCGAACTTCCGTGACCATGTGAACACCCGTCGACAGGTCCACCGTCTCGGGTGCTTGCTGTTCAGGTGACTGTCGAACCAGAGTCAGCAATTCTCTCAGTTGACCATCCGTGAGGCTGATCCTGGAACCATCTTCATTCAACTGATCCTGAATCAATCTCAGATCGCTGAGGACCCCCACATCACGCAACTCAAACAGAGCAGGATCTCGTTCCTCGATGGATTTTGCCCACAGTTCCGCAGCCGTATCAGCACCGAGCAATTGACGATACTCGCCCATCTTCTGCAGATTTGACACCCTTACCGCATCCAGATAAATCCACACAGAGATCACCAGCATCACCATGAGGGTGAAGACGGCGAACAAATTGCGAACCCAGGGTCGCCTGAAGATCGACCCTGCTTCTCCCTGAGTGGCTGTCACTGGACCCCCCAATACACCTTCGCTTCGTAACTTCCGATCCGTGGTCTCATCGATCCCCTTCAGGCTTCCGCTCGACTTCCTTTCGGGAGATGGCCACATCAGGAAGGTAACAGTCTGCTTCACCGCTAGCGCCGGTCACATGAATCCAGATGGTTCCTCCGCTGCTTTTCATTTCAATCCCGGCGGGAGGGCCCCATGAATCTCCCGACTGTTGTGACATCCTCTGCGGCGACGATACGATTGAACTCTTCTATCCTGCGCAGATTCAGGCTTCGGAGTGAATCGACGAACCATCTGCTCAGAATCGCCAGAACTGCCAGTAACGACAGCAGAGCCAGGAGAGATTTCTTGCCGCGTTTGGCTGGCCGTTTCATCCTTATCCGAGGATTCGAGAGCAGGAGGGACAATTGACCACCACGGCTCCCGCATGCACCTTCTCTACCACCTGAGAACTGACATTGAGGTGGCATCCTCCGCAGGTATGGTCTTCGAGGGAGACGACCACGGTGGCGCCAAGTGAAGGAAAAAGTCGATCGAAGACCTCAAGCAGTTCCGCGTCTGTCCCATCTCTGGCGAGTTGTAACGGTCCTTCAAGGGACTGGACCTCGTCACGGTACTCGACTGTATTTTTCTCAACCTCTGCTCTCAACTCTTCAAACTCTGACCTGGCCTGGTCGCTTCGCTCGGCTAGATCCTTACTCTGGCTGCGCAGTTCTTCGATTTTCTCGAGCACGAGCATCAGGTTTTCCTCGATGGCTGCTTTTTCCTGCTCGAATCGAGCCAGTTGCTCCTTGAGGCCCGTGAACTCAGAAGCCTGCGTTGCTTGATCCAGTTGCTTACGAGTTTTTATAACTTTTTCATCAACTTCAGCAACATCAAGCTCCAGTTTCCTGGCTATTGACATCCCCTGCGCAAGACGGCTCTCGATGGGTGAGGCTTCGGCCACGAGTTCCTCCATCGCTGCCTCACCCAACTTCAACTTCTTCTCGTGTTTGTCGATTTCAGAGTTGTATAGAGAGATCTTGCCAGCAAGACGCTGCACTTCCTTGAGACTATCGATCGATTCCAACTCTCACCTCCGCTTGTAACCTGGTGTTGACCATCGAGAAGTCCCCAGCCAGATCGCTGATCTTATCCCCAAGCTCATGCCGCTACCAGAAAAGAGGGCTTCGCATCGTGGCACGATACGAAGCCCATATTTCTATCTATTTGCCCGGTGAGGATCCGGGTCATTAATCGTCCAGGAAGCCCTCCAGGTGGCGAGATCTGATCGGATGTTGCAGTTTCTTGACCGCCTTGGCCTCGATCTGGCGGACCCTCTCGCGAGTCACCTTGAAGATCTTCCCCACCTCTTCGAGGGTGTAGGTGTAACCATCTTCCAGTCCATATCGAAGCTTGATGATCTCCCTCTCACGGTAGGTGAGGGTTTTCAGGACATCCTTGAGGCGATCCTTCAGCATCTCGTGGGTCGCGGTGTGGATGGGAGATTCAACAGTTTGGTCCTCGATGAAGTCACCGAAGAATCCGTCATCCGAATCACCGATGGGACGATCCAGAGAAATCGGATGCTTGGAGATCTTCAGGACCTTCCTGACCTCTTCTTCCGGGATTTCCAGTTCGACGGAAATCTCCTTCATGCTCGGCTCGTAGCCGAGTTTCTGCATCAGTTTCTTGGTCGCATTTCGTACCTTGCTCATCGTTTCGATCATGTGCACTGGGATCCGAATGGTCCGTGCCTGGTCTGCAATGGAGCGTGTGATCGCCTGGCGAATCCACCAGGTAGCGTAGGTTGAGAACTTGTAACCCCTACGATACTCGTACTTCTCGACCGCTTTCATCAGACCGGTGTTGCCTTCCTGAATCAAATCAAGGAAGGAGAGGCCTCGATTGCGATATCGTTTGGCGATCGACACCACAAGCCGCAGGTTTCCAGCAGACAATTTCCTCTTGGCCACCTCATAGCGAAGGAAATGCTTGTTCATGGCAAAGACTCGCTCGGCAAACGGATCGTGAGCCTCCATGGTGAGTTTCTCGATCTCGGCGATATTGTCACGCTCAAGATCGACCAGATCACCATCGTCCTTTCGCCTACCACGACGCTTGTTGACAATTTCGATGCGTCGCTCCGACTGGACCACCTTGTGTCGCTGGCTTCTCATCGCGTCCCGAAGGTTGTCGAGAATCTCCTGCTTGAACACCAGTTCTCCCAGCAAGATCCCGATCTTGACCGCCCTGACGTATACCATCTCGCTGATCTTCTGCTTGTACCGCTCAGACAACTTCTTCGAGTCGAGTTTCTTCTTGTCGGCGAGATTGATCTGATACAACCGCTCGATGGTTGCCAGGTTCTGACTCATTCGCTGGATCATGTCCTCACGACTGGGCTCTCCACTGGATGGAGTCAATTTGATGACCTTGTCAATCGATTGATCACCACAAAGAACTTCCTGACACAGCCGAATCATCTGCTTCTGGCAATAGCCGGATGAATAGATGGACGTACGGTAACGATCTCTACAGGTTTCGATCGTCTTTGCCAGCAACAGTTCCTCGGCTCTCGTCAACAGCGGTATCTCCCCCATCTGGGTCAGATACATCCTCACGGGGTCATCGATCTTCTCCCCTGTGAAATCGGAGTTTTCCGGGAGTTCATCGATCTTCACCGGATCATCTGTGACCTCGATATCATATTTATCTAACAGATCGTAGACGCGGTCGATGCGCTCTGGAGTATTGCACTCCTCCGGGAAACAGTTATTGAACTGTTCGAAGGTGACGTGACCCTGTGCAGCCCCGAATTCGAGAAGGCGCTTGAGCCCCTCCTTCATCGTCCGCTTTTCCTTGGTCAGGTCCCTGGATGCACTGCGCGCCGTGGCAATCCTTGGAATTTCCTCGGTGGGATGCCTCGGCTCTCCGTCATCGAGTGGTTCCGGTTCTGCTGGAGCCGCGTCACGAGCTCCAAGGGTGGGAAGGTCTTCCTCGGCCTCTTCGGCTTCCTCATCGACCTCCGCTACGCTGATCTCCGCGTCGTCATCTCCCTTGAATGCTTCACCGGGAGAATCCGCGCTCGATTGGGTCATCTCGGCACCATCATCGTCACCAGGTTCGCAATAGAACGAATCCATCGATTCCTCTTCTTTGGCTGGGTCGCTATCGGGCTGGGGTGTCACTTTTTTTCCCCCCTTCAAACCTATTGATTATTTGTAGCAAGAGCGATGGGTTCTGGTGAGATTCTCGATCCAGGTCCATGCTTTGTATTGCTTTGTTAATGTCAATGGTGCGTTGCGCGTCCTTCTTGCCGGTCACTGTCCGACCATTCATGTCCGTCAGGAATGCTCTGACTAGATCGAGAGAAGTGTTGAAACGGATCGATTCCCGGTCGTCATCCGCGGTGATCTTATTCTCACGGTCGACTCTCGCATCCAGGTCCAGGTAGAGCGACTTCTCGTCATCATCTTCGATGTGGACAGGATCCAGGTTTCTGCCCAGTTGCCCGATCCGCAACGCGAGCGATCTACGGAGAGGGTCTGACCACAATTCAACGGGTCGGAGTTTCAGCAGCAGTTCTGCCTGATCCGGGTCTCTCATCATCGCGACCAGGATCGCCTCTTCCTCATCGGGTAGACGAGATTTCTGCGTCGATTCAGAGTTTGCCGGGGCCATCCTGCGTGGAGATCTTAGCTGTCTTAGCCTCGTGTGATCCGCCAGGATCATCGGTTCGGTGACCCCGATCACCCGTGCCACCTGGCCCGCCGCCGCCTCGAGAGCGACCTGCTGGTCATGGTACGGGTCGAGCACCACCCTTGAGATCTCCTCCATCATCTGCTGTGCCGCCGAGGCACCCTGCCCTGGATGGCGACCCTGAATTTGTTTCACGATGAACTCGATGGGGTCAACTCCCGATTCCAGCAGTTCCTCGAAGCGCTGTTTCCCCTGCTCCTGGAGGAGCAGATCGCAAGGATCCACCCCGTCATCGAGGATGACGACACGGACCTCCAATCCAGTTCCCATGAATCGCTCACAAGCTCTCTCTGCTGCCATCTGACCCGCCTCATCCCCGTCCAGGATGAGGTCAACTTGCGTAACCAGGCGCTTGAGAACAACAACATGCTCGTCGGTAAAGGCGGTCCCCAGGGTTGCCACTGCGGTGGGAAATCCATATTGATGCGCCATCATCACATCGGTGTAGCCCTCGCAGAGGATCACACGGCGCTCCCGACTGATCTCCAATCGCCCCTCTCTCCTGCCGTACAGGACTCTCTTCTTGGAGAATACCTTCGATTCAGGGGAGTTGATGTACTTGGGAGGCGCATCGCCGGAAGCCAACTCGGCAGAGCCCAGGTGGCGGCCACCGAACCCGATGACTCTTTCTCGCCGATAATCGAGGATGGGAAAGATGATCCGATCGCGAAAAGCGTCGTAGTAACGTCCCCCATCCTTTTCCTTCAGCAACCCCAGTTGAAATGCCCTTCGCCTGACATCCACCGCCTCGTCTCCCAGCAGTCCAAGATCATCGTTGAGGTGACTCCAGCCCGGTGGCGCATACCCGATGCGAAACCTGGCGAGTGTTGAGTCGTCGAAACCACGCGATTGAAGGTATGACCTCGCTGCTGAGCCTGTCTCCGCCTGGAACTGTCTCTGGAACCAGTTGGCTGCTCGTTCGAGAATCTTCAAATCCTGTTCGTTTTCCTGCTCACGGCCACGCTCGGATCGAAACTGATGAACTTCGATCCCCACCCTGTCTGCCAGTTTCTGTTTCGCCTCGGGAAACTCAACTCCCTCGATCATCTGGATGAAGGAATAGACGTCGCCGTGCTCACCGCACGACCAGCAGCGATAGGTTTGGCGCTGAGGGTTCACATCCATGGAAGGATTCGAGTCGGGATGGAAGGGGCACAATCCCTTGAATACATTTCCTCGACGTACGAGGTCCACATATTCAGCGACAACATCCTCTATCGGATTGGCATCCCGGATTCGTTCCCTCTCGTCCTCGATGGGTATTCCCGACATCCTGGTCCTCTCGCCATCAGGCGTGTTTCTGTACCTGAACTATCCAACTCAGGCGCGACTCAACCTCACGGATGAATCGGCACAATTTTGTGCTGCTCACTGATCGGGAAAACAGATGATGCCGTTTATGGCGTCGCCAGTTGCGCGAGTCATCCTCCTCTGAAGGGACCCGGACTGGACGAGCACCAGATGATACCGTGGCGAAACTCGCTTCGCTACCTGTGCTGAGAGTGCTCGCCGATTCTCCTCGCCAGCGACGCCCATTGCTGTGGCGATAACTGGTCTGGACGGATGGTGGGCTCGAGACCCTGCTGCTGCCACCAGTCATCATCTTGCGACAATTGGTCCCGGAGAATCTTGCCCAGGGTCTTTCTACGCGTTTGAAAACAACTACGCATCAGGGCGATCAGGAGTGAGGGGATCGGCGGACGGGCTGGCGCCCTGGTCCAGGTGTAGAAGCAGGATTCCACCTTCGGTGGGGGCACGAAGGCGCGCGCCGGAACCGTTCTGGAGATCTTGCCCTCTCCCGTCAGTGCCAGCAGTACCGTGGTCGTGCCATATTCGCGCGTTCCCGGCCGTGCCACCCACCGGCAGGCCATCTCCTTCTGAACCAGTACCCCGATACTCTTCAGGTCTGAGCGCTGTGCGACGAGCATGGCGACCAGAGGAGCGGCGATGGAGTAGGGCAGATTGGCGACCAGGTGGAATCCATCCCCACCCCCACCCTGCTGGTCCAACTGGTCCAGCATCGCGCTGGAGAGGCGATTCTTCGTCTCCAGGGCGTCCCCCTCGATCAGGTGAATCCGTGCCAGATCCGGCCGATCCCTCAGGTACTGACACAGAAGCCTGTCCAGTTCCACGCAGGTCACCTGGCAGCCCAGATCGAGCAGCACCCGGGTCAGCGTGCCTGCTCCCGGGCCGACCTCCAGCACCCGGTCTCCCATCCCGACCCCTGAATCACGCCCCAGCGCCTGGAGCAGATTGGAATCGAACAGGAAGTTCTGGCCGCGCTTCTGATGGAATCGAAAGCCAAGTAGACGAAGATCATCGAGCACCCGTTGACGAGAAAAAAGAGATGCGGGGTCAGTCATCGCTGGCCCCGCATCTCTCTGTTGATGATCTGGTATCTCTATAGAGGTTCACCGTAGCGATGGATGATCGCTTATCGCCCGTACCGTAACTGCGACTCGGGTGATCACTCCGAAGCAGCACCGATGCGAATCTCTACTCTACGACACTGTGCGCGCCCCGTCTCGGTATCGGGATCGACTCCCGGAACAGGCTTGGCCCAACCGTTCGAGGTCAAACTTATCAGAGACTTTTTCACTCCAAGTCTCACAAACTCCTGAAAGACGGCGTGTGCACGCTTGGCTCCCAACTCCCAGTTGTCTGCATTCTTGGACTTCTGGATCGGAGTATTATCCGTATGTCCATCGATGAAGATGGTCCTACCTGAGTAGTCGCGCTGGATCAGTGCGACCAGTTCAGCGATGACCTGCTTACCTTGCTTCCGCAGACCACTGCGACCCTTATCAAATAACAGCTCATCATTGAGCATCAGCCCACCGGTTTCAGGATTTGTCCTGATCTGTGGCGAAAACTGTTCCGTGGAGATGATCACTTTCGGAACATCCTGAAGGCTCTGCTGAAGGGATGCGTTTGATTGCTGCAACACGTCACGCTCGTGGGCCAATCCCGCCAGTTGTGATTCCAGTGAACCGATCTTGGCGGTGGCTCGCTGCAGTTGTGCATCCCCCTGGAACCCGGTCAACTGCGAATCCTTCAATCGCTTCTCCATATCTGTATTGACACGGTTTACCCGTTTCAATCGAGAAGACACATCTTCGTATTTCACATACGGGACGCAGGAAAAGAGAAAGACAGGTACCAGCACAACTACGAGAGCGAAGCGGAAGTCACGTAGGAATGTGGGACTGAATATCATCGTGCAGAGGTCCTTTCAGGAGCCGATCGGGGGTAGGCTCCACTCGATCGCGGCCCCCCGGTTCGGCACAGTGTGCCACGGAGCCCACCGGGAAGAAAGTGATGGGTCGATTTCTCCCTCTTCGCTTTTCATCCATCCGTGTAAACACCAACAGCCATCTCTGAATGGAATTGAAATCGGCTCCGGGACCCTCAGGGTCCCGGAGCCGGATTTCAGTAGTTACACAGGGTGGCGACAGATCAGAAGGCCCCGACCACCGCTTCGACAAGCCCGTTCATGAAACCGACTGCCGACCCCGATACCCAGGGTGGAAAACTACCATCGCCGTTGATCAAGTTGAGCAACACAGCAGTTGGCACCAGCATCAGGAGCAACGTCAGGGCGAGTAGGACCGTCATGGCAGTCGCAGGCTTCTTGCGGACGAGTTGCATCTCAGTGGCTCCTGAGAGCACCAGGTCATCGCCACCTGTTTCACCCACGGTCTCGTCATCTGAAAAGTCAAAGGCGTCGTCAAAGGACAGCTCATCGGTATCGAGTACGGTTTCATCTCCGACCACGCCGAGATTCAGTTCCACTTCCCCCTCCAGGATTCCATCACCGCCGTCATCCTCGAGGAGTCCCTCGATATTGAGCACTGTTTCCTCCGTCGAGAGGTCCTCCAGTTCGAGACCTCCATCATCGAGTAACCCCTCGGTAGACTCCGAGAGCACAACAGTAGGCTCAGTTGAGCGGCTTTTCTGGAACGCTTCGAGGTCCTCCTGACGGAATACCACCTCGCCTCCATCATGCTCGGCACGGATCTCTTGGTTGCTCACGAGTCCCTGCAGTTCATCTGCAGAGATCCCGAGCATTGCTGCGGCCTGGTCAAAGTTCATGCGATCAGACATCGATTCGGACCCTCCATTGGAAGCCTCGCTAATTGCGACCGGCTTTTTTCATCTCTTCAACAGTGGGCTTTTGTTTGCCCTTGGCGGAAAACATCTGAGGTACCAGGTCGTAAGAAATGTCACGGACACTGTTGATTTGCAATCCGTTTCCAGATTCGTATGCAGTCCACAATCTCTTGGCATTCGTATCGAGGATTGCAAGGCCCTCGGCCTGACCTTTCCCCTGCATCACAAATGAACACATGATGTATCCGTTGCTGGCTCCGGAGTCCTGACCGAACGCCACATCCTGTGAAGGAGGCTGAACCAACAGGAAAACAAAGTTAGCACCGAGAGAGATCCCCAGTACCAATGCGAGCCAGAAGCGACTCCCATGTGGACCCGAGGTATTTTCTGACTGCAGGTTTTTGTTCTGCATCATGAAGATTCCTTTCCTGTCGCAGTCTCTACGATTCGATCACTTTCGCGCGATCGAACGATCCGCTGGCAATGGCAACCTGACCCCCTCAACCCGGCACGGATGACCCCTCATCCGATGACGGCCAGGTCGATGACGGCCAAGTGGCCAGGAGATTCAACACACCCGGCGAGGTTTCTCGGATGGACTCCCGGGAAACAGATCAGCACGAAAGGCCTGGATCGGGCACGATCAAGCTAGATCCGGATTGTAGCCCCCTGACGGGGCCCGGCAAGGGGTCGTCAGCTTCAGACATGGCTCAGGATCAGTGGATTCGAGGTCCCAGATACCGACCCAATCGACCGAGCAGTGCCCCCTCGGGGGTCTCGTCCCCCGCCCGGAGCCGCTCGGCAGCAGCCTCGGAGAGGGCCTGGAAGGCGGGCAGATCCTGCAGCGGGCGTGCCAGCAGGAACTCGCTGCGGCCACTCTGGCGCTCTCCCTCGGCGTCTCCACCACCCCGGATCAGCAGGTCCTTCTCTGCCAGCAGGAAACCGTCCGGTTCCTCGGTAAACGCCTGGAGCCGTTCGGCTGCCTCGTCCGATGTCGGCTCGGCACTGAAGAAGCACCAGGATTCGCGGTCGCTGCGACCCACTCGCCCTCTCATCTGGTGCAGTTGAGCGAGCCCAAATCGCTCTGCCCCCTCGATCCAGAGCACCGTCAGTTCAGGAACATCGAGGCCCACCTCGACGATACTGGTGGCGACCAGCACCGGGGTACTCCCGTCGCGGAACCGACTCAATCTCTGATTCCGCTCCTCGAGAGTCAGGCCACCGTGCAGGGTCGAGATACCGACCGTGGCGAGCACCGTCTGCTGTAACCTCGACCTCAACTGCTCCACACCGATCGGATCGTCCTCGTCTCCATCCTCGATACGAGGCACAACAAACATGACTCGGTTGCCAGATCTGGTCTCCTTGACCAGAAACTCCAGGGCATCGTGCAACTTCTCGCTGGCCACCCAACGGGTCTGAACTGGTGGTCGGCCTGGAGGTTTCTCGTCGATGCGAGACAGATCAAATTCTCCTCGCAATGCCAGTGCCAGAGATCGCGGGATCGGTGTAGCACTCAGATGTAGCCGGTGGGCACCCTCTCCCTTCATCGCCAGATCCTGTCTCTGCTGAACTCCAAAGCGTTGTTCCTCGTCGACCACCACCAGTGCCAGATCATCGAACTGCACCGATGCTGAGAGCAGTGCAGTGGTGCCGATGACGATCTTCGCTTCACCACTGGCGACGGTATGCTTCACATCTGCCGAGGTTCCAGTGATCACCTCGGCTACCTGGACGCTAGATCCTGCCAGGTACCGCTGCAGTGTTTCTCGATGCTGGTCGGCAAGCGAGGTTGTTGGAGCGATCATCACCGACTGCCGACCCGAGGCAGCCACTGCAAGCAGAGCCCAGATGGCCACTGCAGTCTTTCCACTACCCACATCGCCCTGGACGAGTCGCGCCATCGGAAATCCAGCGGCCAGATCAGCGCGAATTTCCGCCACTACCCGGTTCTGTGCATCGGTGAGTGAATAGGGAATTCGCGCCAGTATCCGTTGCTCCACCGCGGAACTGACCTCGATCGGCAGGATGCTTCTGGACTGGCGAATCGCGCGAGTCTTCGCCTGCCGAACCGCATGCAGATACAACTCCATACGAGCCAGTTGAGAACGACACAACTCACACTGCGCAGAACTGGTGGGCCGATGAAATCCGCAGTAGATGCTCAGCAATGTTCGATCGGTACCGATGATCGAGGGAACCGGAGCATCGAACTCCAGAGGTATCTGATCGAGGATCTGCTCGACTGCCCGCCGGATCAAACCCTGCGAAAGCCCATCGGTGGAGGGATACACCCCAACGATCTGACCGTGACCCGCTGGAACCGGTTCTCTGGTGGCGCAGCGAGACATGCTGGGGTGCGCCACCACCGGGGATCCGAAGCGCCGCAATGCTCCAGTGATCCACCCCTGCCACCTCGAACTGACCGGGGGTCGGTAACGACCCGAGGTGAACCAGTGCAACGTCACCGGCTGATCCGGTTCATCCTCCGGGATCAGATGTGCTTCCCACCTTCCTCGACCTGAAGGGATCCAGACTGCAGGCTCCTCGATGGTGCCAAAGATGCTTCGCCGAGCACCATCGGGGACATCACGGATCTTGCCATGGATCACAAGATCTTCATGTCTGGAGGGAAAGTGATGCAGCAGATCGCCAACGGTCGTGAGACCAATCCGTTCGAATCGCCGGGCAGTCGCAGGACCGATGCCCTTCAGTTTCAGCAACGGCATCTGTAGGGGTTCACCACCGGAAGCCCCGGCAACTCGTGGAGAGGGTAGCGATTCGGCCGTGGAATCGGGGTCAGGAGTCGCCTCGACCATCGAGCCTCCAACTCCTCAGCAGCGCAGATCCCGCAGCAGCACCTCGACCTGATCACGAAGCGCCGCATCGGTGGAGATCAAACCCTGAATTTTTCGACACGAACTGCTGACGCTCGAATGCGAACGAGAACCCAGTTGCTCGCCGATCTCGACGAGCGAGTAATCGGTCAGAATGCGAGCCAGGTAGGTCGCCACGTTGCGTGCCATCGAGGTGTTACGAGTCCGTGACCGAGACAGGATCTCCTCCGGTGGAAGCCCCCACCGAATTGCGACCCTCTCGACGATGCTCTCGATCGAGATCCTTCTCTTCAGCGTTGCAGCGATCGGTTCCAGAATCGCTCGGGTCTGCTGCAGGCTGACCTGAATCCCCTTCAACTCACACTCCGCCACGACACGCACCAGGGTGCCCAGCAATTCGCGTACGCTGTGACGAACTGCATCTGCGATGTGCTGGATCACATCTTCAGGGACATCGACCCCCCCCCGTAGGACTTCCTGTCGCAAGATCGAGACGCGAGTCGGATGATCTGGAGCGTCGACGAGTACGACCAGTCCCGCGGCGAAGCGGTTCTGTAATTGTTGATGCAACTGATCCAGTTTTCGAGGTGGGACATCGCAAGCGAGCAGCACCTGCCCCCCGTGCTGTGCGATGGCATCGACCGTTTCGAGGAGTTCCTGCTGGCTGCTCCGTTTTCCCACGAAAGCCTGGATGTCGTCGATGGCAAGAACCTTCAACTCACGAAAACTGCGCCTGAATTGCTGCAAGTTCTTCTGTCGAAGTGCCCTGACAAACTGATACACGAAGTACTCCGCTGGAACATAGCGCATGCTTCGCTCACCCTGGATGAAGAATTGCCGCGTGATCGCCTGCAGGAGGTGAGTCTTGCCAAGGCCGCTGCCTCCATGCAGGAAGAGGGGATTGAAGGAGATTCCAGGCGTCCGAAGCACCTCGAGTGCAGCAGCGTGAGCGACCCTGTTCGCCTGTCCGACGACAAATCGATCTAGAGTGTGATCCTTACGCAGCCCCTTTGGCGACCGCTCGATCGAAGGCAGGGCCTCGGTTTCTGAACTCCTCGACGGCCAGATCGGCCCTCTGCGGACCAGCTCGGAATCGACCGGGTGAGCTTCGCTCGGGCGATGCTGGATCAACTCCAGAAGTCCAGGTTGCCGGGTGAGGGCATCGGAAGAGGCACCCGTGGCCCTTGAACTGGCAGCGTGAGGAACTGAGATCACCTGCATGCGAACCGATTCCAGCCCGAGTTTCATCGCTTCTCGCTCAAGGATGGATCCGAAACTGTTGCCGATCCTCTCGAGGGTGAACTTGCTCTCGACATGAAGTCGTAGCACTCCGTCCTCAACTTTGTCGGCAGTAATCTGACCGAACCAGCGCGCCATCTGAGCGTCACCGATGATCGAGGAAATGGCTGCTCGTAAATCTATCCAGTGTTGTTCCGCGGTGATGGAAGTGGATTCCTGAGCGCTCAACATTCCCCCCAACCGTAAGCGGCGATCTCGTGCGCCACTCATCTCGATTCCCACGTCGACTTCAGTATTCAACTTCAATTCAATTCTCGATCTGCCATCGCGGCGATGGACCATGAGCGAACCCGGAGGCCTCGCCCAACCGATCGATGAATTGTCCATCGTGTTCCAGGATGAACTCCAGAAATTCCGGACACATAGTTGCATCCAGTAACTTGTGATGCGGACCCGGAGAAGAATCGCACCTAGGCGATCCAACTCCCACCGACCCTTCGGGTCAGTCTTGCATCGAAGTCATCCCCTTGAAAAAGAGGTTGGAGTCAATCTTGGAAAACACTTCTGCCGGAGCGATGGTGATGGCGTCAGAAAACATCATGAGTTCCGTCAGATCACCTCTCCACGGCAGCGACCGACCGTATCAAAGCGACCATGGCCTCGCAAGGGAGGCGCGGAGATGTCGGGGTGAAATAGATGGTGAACAAGTACTGACAGCAGACTCGGATGTGATTCACAAGACAGCTGCAGATCAGCGCAGTTATCGGCCTGACTGCTTGTTATCCCTCGGTTGAATCGCTTGCTGCTCCAACCAGAGGCGGTGCTGCTGTTGCAGGCTTTTTTGATGCTGGAACCATTGCTGCCAACGGCGAAGTTGCACCGATCTCTTGCGGGCAGATTCCTGATCCTGCCACGAGAAAGGGCCTTTGACACCGCTGATTTTTACCACCAGTTGCCATGACAGTTTACGAACCCATTGATTGTCTGCCTGAAGCCCCTTGAGTGCGACCCCGGCGGCCTTGAAGTGAGGTGTCTTGATCAGGATCCTCAATGCAGAGATCCTCGCCAGATCAAAGGGGGATCTGGCCACGGGCAAGAGCTGGGGAATCACTCCAGGTCCAACCTGGCCGAGGTACCTTTCTGCACGGGTGCGATTTGTCGATCTCTGGCGCTGTAGTTCATACACCCAGAGTTCCACCTCGGCCCGTCGTTTCGGGCTCAGTTCAGGCAGTTCCGGGGGAAGGTCCACCTTCGGAGGGGCCAGGGGTAACGGCAAATCAGGGCGCGTCTGCTTCTGCTTGTCCGGGGCGACCTTCTTGTCGGGTTTTGCCGGAGCCTGGACGGGCGAAACGGTGCGTTTGTGCCCAACGAGGTGGTTCTTCAGCACCGATACGACATCTGACCGGCGAATCTCCATCGTTCCCAGATCGCCAATTTGCAGGACCAACCGCTCCTTACCGTCCACCAGCACCGTGCCATCGATAATGCTGCCATTGGTGAGCTGGACGCTATCCGCCTCCAGCGCGGTGGAGATGAAGAGAAGCAGCAGCCACAGGCTCATCAGACGACCAGGAGATGGGAACCAGTTCATTCGGTCTCTTCTTCCTCTACACATGCGATCCGTTGTTCGAGTTTCCGCCGGACCTTCTCATCGAGGGGTGGCAAGGGAGGAATCACCGATCCGGCACTGGCCACGGTCCCCGATGACTTGGTTCCGACCGCCGGGCCGAGGCCGATCTGCCACCCCGAGCGCAACAATGCGCACCGGACTGAACGCGCGGAACTGTACGTCGAGAGTATACCACCTTCCGCCATGAGGCTCCGGACGGAGGCCAGGAATGGCGCTTTCCAGGGCTCAGGATTGCGTTTTGGCGAGAACGGATCGAGAAACGCCGCATCGAAACCAGCTTCGACGTTCAGGATCTCTCGGGTCGCATCGCCGACCAGAAGAGCCAGATCGACTCCTGACTGTCGCCACCTGAGATGGGTCACCAGGCCCCTGAGCATCACCGATAGACGTGCTTCAGGCAGCGCCTCGAGATGCGGAGCAAGGCTCGACAGCGACAGCAGGTCACGCTCCAGCGAGACGATCTCGATGGTGGCACCCGGGGCACCTCGTTGCACCTCGTGTACTGCCCAGGCGAGGTTGGTGCCGAGGCCAAACCCGATATCGAGAATCTTCACACTGCCACGCAGGAGCGCGGTCTCGACGATCCGACAGGGCGAAACATAACGCTGCCTCGCCTCCAGATGGGCTCCGCTGAGGGAATGGTAGTGCTCCCCAGCACCCTCATGATAGAGGGTCGGAGAGCCGTCCGATGTCAGGACCGGGATTCGTTCCATCCGTAAATCTCCTGCCCACGTACAGCGGTGAGCAGAAGATGCAGAGCCACGTTGGTCGCCATCTCCCGGATGCGCTGTCGATCACCGGTCCAGCGGTAGCAGTGAGAGCGGGTGGCTTCAGATGTGGCCAGCCCCATCCAGACTGTACCCACCGGTTTTTTTTCGGTTCCCCCCGCTGGTCCAGCCAGCCCACTGACCGACAGGGCCAGGTCTGCACCGCTCCTGGCAAGGGCGCCCTCGGCCAGCGCCTCCACCACCTCCCGGCTGACGGCACCGTGGAGTTCGATCAATGCCGGATCCACTCCCAGTTCACGATGCTTCGACCGATTCGAGTAACAAATCCACGCTCCAGAAAATACAGCACTCGAACCCGGTACATCTGTGATGCGAGCTGCAATCATGCCACCTGTACATGATTCGGCCATCGTGATCGACTGACCCGACACCGTCGCATCCGTCACCAGATGGCCCTCGACGCCGATGCCTCCAACACCCAGAAACCGAGCACCAAATCGCTGAGTTGCAGCATCATCCAGCGACAATCCCACGGGCAACCTCACCTCGATCTGGGAGATTCCCCTGACACAGATGTGATGCTGGTCAGGAGCCCCGATCTGACTCACGATCCATTCGTCGAGCTTCGCTTCGGGAATCCCGATGAACTCGAGTATTTGCCCCTGTTGCTTCAGCCCGGGAAGCGAGTTCGCCCAGGGCAGCAAGTGCTGAGCAAACATCGCATCGAATTCTGTGGGAACGCCTGGCAAGGCAAAGAGCATCACCCCGGTCGGAAGTTCCAGTTTCAGACCCGGTGCGGTTCCTCGGTCGTTGACCAGCATCTCTGCGCCTCGAGGACGATACGCCTGACGACGGTTACTCGTTGACGTAGTAACCCCTCGCTGTTCGAGATAGTGCTGGATCTGCTGCCAACTGTGCTCGTCGTGCTCCAGCGGCACGCCCGCAGCAGCGGCGATTTCCTGACGGGATCGATCGTCCTCGGTCGGCCCAAGACCTCCGCTGACGATGATGGTGGATACCTCGGCAGGCGGAGATCGCAATACGGCAGACAGTGCCCCCGGAGCGTCAGCAACCGTCATGTGCCAGCAGATCTCAAACCCGAGTGGAGTCAACAGCCTGGCGATCGATCTCCCATGGCGTTCCTGGGTGCGTCCCTCGAGAATCTCATCGCCCACAGCGATCACGCCGATCCTGAACTGGAGCGGCGAATTGCTCTCCGTCCCTGGAGAATCATCAGCGATCACAGCGATTCCTCCTGTCCCCGTTCGAATTCATTCTCGCGGGGCTTGGGCGCAGTCATCTCACAGGCGATGATGCCAAGTTCGTAGAGGATCACGAGTGGACCCGCCATCAGCATCTGAGTCACCACATCCGGCGGGGTCAACATGGCACCCAGAAGTACTGCTCCGATGATGGCGTACTTGCGGTACTCTCGAAACGTACTGATCTCCATCAAACCGCTGCGGGTCAGGAAGATCATCACGAGCGGCAACTGGAACACGATCCCCATACCCAGGATGAGCGTGAATACAAGGCTCAGATATTCCTTGAGAGTGAATGTCGCCTGAAGCAACACCGGATCACCGTATCCACCGAGGAAGGAGAGCCCGACGGGAATCAACACCGTATAGGCGAAGGTGACTCCTGACCCCATCAGCAAGAAAGCCACCGGCAGAAACGGCCGCACAGCCTTTCTCTCCTTGTCGAAGAGACCTGCTGCGATGAACTTCCACATCTCGAAGGTGACCCACGGAAGCGCTGCGACCAATCCCAGCATCAGGCTCAATTTGAGATAGGAAAAGAAAGCTTCTGAATAGGAGAGTAACGCGAGCGGTTTTGCACGACTTCGCCATTCGAGCAGGTGCGCAGTTCCTTGCTCGATGACCACTGACTGCCTGGCCACCGCCTCGAGGATCTCGATCGCCTGAGGGTCTAGCACATCAGGTTGAGGTTGCTGCTCGACCTCTTCTCCCTGCGCCGCTTCCTCCGGTGCCTGATTCCAGCTGCTCCAGCGGTCGGCGAGCAATTTCAGTGCATCGATGCACTGCTCGATCCGGGAACTTCCTCCCCATGGAAGGTCTGCAGCACCGAGTCGTAACTGCTCGATGGATGCGAGCAAACGATCGTGGGTGGCACCCAGCATCCGGGACGACGAGTGGGTTGGATCGAGTGCTGCGAGGCGCTCCTCGATCAATGTGGCCATGCGCCCCAGGATCGGCGAGTTGCCCTGGCTCTGACGGAACTGGTCCCACCGTTGCCACCAGTCCTCGTCCGCTGCAGTGATCTGGAGCACCCTTCTTGCATCCGTGTCGCTGACACCTGCGAGTTGCTCGCTCGCTTCGCTGATCTGTTGTTGTAGGTCGACGATTTCCTGGCGTGCAGCGATCTGAGTCATCGCCAGGCGGTGAGGTCCCGTCACCAGTTGCATCAGTTGATTCTGGAAGAAAAAAGCGACGATCCCGAACCCGATGATGATCATCAATGACCTGAAAACCCGAGATCGAAGTTCCTCGAGGTGATCACCAAAGGACATCGTTTTCAGGTGATCCTCTGGATCATCTGTTGGATTCTCGGCCATCCGTACTTCCTCCAGCGAAGATTGGGATCCTTACCAGGAGCCATCCCGAAAACTGACCACTCCGGATGCAAGGACGGCGGCGAGGATTCCCGCGCCGCCGTCGATACAGATCCAGCAACGACTCCCTAGAATTCTATGAACTCGAGCAATTCCTTTTCTCTCAGGATCGTGACACCGAGGTCACGTGCGAGATCGTACACTGCACTGTCCTCGTACCCCTTCAGGGCCACCACGAAGTCCGTATCCAGAGCGACCGAGTCGGAGATGGTACCCCCAAACAGCTGGATCTTGCGGCTCATATCCTCGACGGAATAACGTCCATTGGTCGCTGAATCGCCGGCGAAGACGAAACTGGGGACGTCATCACTGTCGTAGAAGGGACTGGTGATCATGTCACCCGAGGAGATCGGATTGAAACGATCCAGGTTGCCAAGGATGGCGACCTCCGAGAAATCTTCTTGAACGTTCAATACCTCGACCTTGCCCTTGCTGATGCGCTTACCACCCTTCTGGTAAGTGAACACATCGAACACGAGTCCACGTCGCATCCGGTCCTTGGTACCGACATTGATCCAGGCCTTGCCCAGTTCCTCGGAGACTCTCACCACTTCACCATCGGGTTCGACCATGGCAAAGGTCTGCTCTCGGACGATCTCACGCTTGAGTTCCTCGATGCGATCATTGGACCGCTGGAGCAGGTTCTGTGAGATGCTCAGATCCCGCTGCAACTTGTAGACCACTGCACTGTGATCCTGCTCGAGGCGTTCAACCTCTTCGCGCAATGTGCTGTTGTCCTCGCGAGCGCGGGTTCTGCTCTGTTCGAGCTGGACCTGCAGGTCGTTGGCCTGGGAACGCAGAGAGTCGATCTCCTCATTGAGCTGGGAACCGAGGTTGCTCTTCGATGCGACCACTTCCTGGTACTCGTTATCCTTCGCCTCAGCTGCGGCTCGTTGGCTCTGTAACTCGTTATTGAGGAATCGGATCGTGTCTATGGAGTCCGAGTAGATCTCGGTCAGCGAACCGTACACGAGTGGATTGTTGGATCCTCTGGCAGTGGCGATTTCGCTACCTGCCTTCTCGATCATCGCCTCTATCTCTGCAGTCGGCACTACCGTCTCATCCGTACCGTGAATCAGAACACGAAGTTCGTTTCTCTCCGTGGTCTTCTCCTTGATCGATGTTTCCTTCGACTTCAGTTCCCCCTCAGCATTGGCCAGGTGACTGGAGGTCACGTTGTGATCACTATTTTGCTGGAACACCACGAAACTGAGCACCAAGATGCCTACCAGTGAAACGATGAGAAAAGAGAGCTGAGCTCCCCCCTGGTTGCGGGCCATCGAGTATCCTCCCTGCAGGTGCCGCACAGGACGCGGACCTGGCCACTATCGTCGATCCAGGCCCCGGCATGGTGATGCCTGGCCCCGGCAGCGACTCGGTTATGGTTCATTTCCTTCCTGATCCCCATCGACTCCACGGTGGCCACAGGACCACCGGAGAAGTCGATCAACGCGCTACGCCCTCGAGAAGCCCCGGCACTGCCGGGAGCATCCCCTGACTCGCACGTCTCAGGGACTGGAAGCGATGATCCTACGCCGGAGCCGCCAGCGGGTCAAGCAGCCCAGAGGGCCTCGTTGCCGCCCGGGAGCCTCTGGGATAGGTTCTGTTGCAGACCCGGTGTGATCCCGGGCCTACCTTGCCCCTCCCAGGCCCGATGGCGCTGGAGCCAGAATGCAGGAGTGCTGAAGGCAAATCGAGCCATCCGCACCCGGAAAGCGAAACCTTGTCCCGGACTCTTTTCCTCATCGACGGCAGGTACCAGATCTACCGCGGCTTCTTTGGCATGGCGCACCTCACTGACAGCAGGGGAAGACCGGTCGGAGCTGTTTACGCCATCGCAGATCTGCTGCTTCGTCTGTGCAGAGATCACCCCGTGGACCTGTGGGCGATTGCCATGGAATGCGATGGGCCAACCTTCCGCCACGAACGCTACGATCTGTACAAGGCAAATCGTGAAGCAATGCCTGAAGCACTGAGTACACAGTTGCCCATCATCGACAGGATGCTGGAAGCGTTCAGGATACCGATCCTCCAGTCCCCTCACCATGAAGCGGATGATTGCATCGCAACGATGGCCACCAGAGCCGCATCGCAGCAGATTGATGTGCGTTTATTGACCAAAGACAAGGATCTGGAACAGGTCCTCTCTGACCGAGTAAAATTTCTCGATGTCGCGACTGGAGAACTTTACGGGCCCGAAGAATTGCAGACCAAGAAGGGCATCCTTCCGCATCAGGTGATTGCATACCAATCCCTGGTCGGCGACTCCTCCGACAACATTCCAGGTGTCAAAGGGATCGGTGCCAAGGGCGCAGAAAAGATCCTGTCTGTGGTCGAAGATCCAGCAACATTGCTCGAGGATCCTGTGCCGGATGGTATCCCCCCTGCAGCTCTCAAGAAGATTCGTGCGCAACCGGAGCAGTTGCAACTCGCGAGAGATCTGGTGACCCTCTCGCTGGTCACTCCACTCGATCAGGGCCCTGACGAACTGACCCGGATCGCCCCCGACCGAGTTCAACTGAGGGAACTGTTCCAGGAACTCGGGTTCAACAGAATCCTCGACATGATGAACAAACCCGCCGAGGAACAGGCCAGCCTCTTCTCTGCTGCCCAGACAGAAACCACCGCCGAGTCCGCTGCTGATGAAGTCGAGGAAGTGGCTTCAGAATCGCGCCCGGCTGAACCGCAGGAGGCTGTCGATTATCGCCTCGTCACCGACATCCAGGAACTGGATCAGGTCATCGAGCGGTGCCGTTCAGCGGGGATCTTTGCCTTCGACACGGAGACAAACTCCCTCGACCAGATCGGCGCCACCGTTGTTGGCTGTAGCATCGCCGTCGAGGCCGCCGAAGCCTGGTACATCCCATTGAGAAGCCCAGGCAAGGAACCACCGATCGCCCGGGAAGATGTTCTGGAGCGACTTCGCCCTCTGCTCGAGGACCCGACCGTCGGCAAGATTGGACAGAACATCAAATTCGATTCCCAGGTGATGAGAAACGAGGGGGTAGTGCTGTCGGGGATCTCTGGAGACCCGATGATCGCCTCTTATCTGATCAATCCGGTGCGTGGCCGCTACGGTCTCGATGCGCTGGTCGCCGAGCGTCTCGGCCACACCATGATCCCGATCAAGCAGATCATCGGCGAGCAAGCTGTGGAAACATCGATGGATCAGATCGAACCGGAGAAGATCTGTAACTATGCCGCTGAGGACGCTGACTGGACCCTTCGACTGCACCGGGATCTCGCCCGGGAGATCGAGCAGTATCACCTGAAAGAGGTATTCGAGGAGATTGAACTGCCCCTCGTCGAAGTCCTTGTGTCGATGGAACGCGAGGGAATCTCGATCGATCTGGATCGTCTCCAGCAGCAGCAGCGGGAACTCACCACGGAGCTGGAACAGATCGAGGGACGCATTCACGAGCAGGCGGGTGGCACCTTCAACATCGCCAGCCCCAAGCAATTGCAGAAGATTCTCTTCGAGCAACTCGAACTGCCGACCAAGGGGCTCTCCAGGACAAAGACCGGCGTCAGCGTCAAGGCGGAGACTCTCGAGGAACTCGCCTCCCGGCATCCGGAGATCGAACTCCCAGCATTGATTCTTCGCTACCGATCCCTCTCCAAACTGATCTCTACCTACGTCGTGGCGCTCCCCGGGCATGTGCACCCACAAACCGGCAGAATCCACACTGATTTCCGTCAGACGGTGACCGCCACGGGCAGACTGGCCTCGAATCGTCCCAATCTCCAGAACGTACCAATTCGATCTGTCGAGGGCAGAAGGATCCGGCGCGCGTTCATACCGAACCGCGAGGGTTGTGTCTTCGTCTCGGCAGATTATTCACAGGTTGAATTGAGATTGCTCGCACACCTCACCGGTGACGAGGGCCTCATCTCTTCCATCGAAGCGGGAATCGATATCCACTCCTCGGTTGCTGCGAAGATTCACAACAAGAGGGTCGAAGAAGTCAGTCGAGATGAGCGGGCTGCGGCGAAGGCGGTCAACTTCGGACTGATGTACGGCATGGGAGCACGTGGCCTCTCCCGCGATGTCGGGATTTCTGTCGCAGAAGCGAAGCAATTCATCGAGGCATACTTCAGTGGATTCCCCCGAGTCCGAGACTGGATGGAGGAGACCAAACGGAAAGCGAGGGAGACGGGAGAGATTCGAACACTCTCGGGTCGGAGACGACCCATCCCCGAGATTCAGTCTCGACTGCCGCGCGAAAGAGCCCAGGGTGAACGCTTCGCCATCAACAGCGTGGTTCAGGGTTCCGCTGCTGACCTGATCAAGAAAGCGATGATCGAGGTCCATCGGGAAGCACTCCGACGTGGAAACGAAGCCAGGATCCTGCTCCAGATTCATGACGAGTTGTTGCTCGAGGTTCCTGAACCTCTCGCTCCAGAATGCGCCATCTGGTTGAAGGAGGTGATGGAGGGAGTGATGATAATCTCGGTCCCTCTCGAAGTTGAGGTCAGTAGCGGCAAGGACTGGTTCGATGCCTCGAAATGAAGATGTAAAGCGCACGGAAGGAATCGGGTCTTCCTGGACGGTCGGCCTCACCGGCGGTATCGGATCGGGAAAGAGCACCATCGCTCGAGCCTTCGAGGCACTCGGCGCCCACAGGATCGACGCAGATCAACTGGCTCACGAGGTTCTGGGTGATCCTGCAGTGATGGTGGAAGTGGAAGATACCCTCGGAAGTGGCCTGAGGGCCGCTGACGGCACCCTCGATCGCGATGCCATCGCGAAGCGAGTGTTTGCCGACGCAGCCTCGCTGAAATTGCTGGAGGCGATCATCCACCCCAGGGTCAGGAATCGCATCGAGGATAGGCTTGCACAAATAGCCCGGATGGGGTTCGATGACAGCAGTCCCCTCCCAGGAGGGCGGCCGTTGATCCTCCTTGACATTCCTCTTCTCGAAAGTTCCCCCCTCCACAAAGTTGTTGATCAAGTGCTCTTTGTGGATGCTCCAGCTGAGCAGCGGGAAGGCCGAGTTCAGAAGTCGAGGGGCTGGCGCCCAGGGGAGAGGGAATCAAGAGAGGCGGCACAGCTTCCTCTCGAGCAGAAACGGGATGCCGCAGACGGTGTGATCTCGAATCCGGACGGTGTGTCCGCCGATGAGATCGAAGAGCAATGCCAGGAATATATCCAGCAGTGGATAGTCCACTGCACTGAATTCCCGGAATGAGAATGTTGAGGTGAACTGCCGATGACTCCACGTCCATCGAAAAAATCCGGTGAGGATGATAAGAACGGCCGGGGAACTCGCTCGACCACTTCTCGCCCAAAGAAAACAGGCCGACGTCCAAGCAGATCAGCTGGCGGCGGGATACCCTCCCGGAAAAAGACCACCCGCAAGCAATCGCCTCCGCCTCCCGAGTTCGAAGGGCTGCCGATGGATGTTGAGGATCTCGACGAGGTCCCGGTTGCCCTGCCCAGCCAGGTGCCTGTACTGCATCTCTCGGAGATGCACAAGATGACGATGGCCGAACTTCAAACAATGGCCCGCGACGAAGGCCTCGAGGAGATCGCGGGAATGAAGAAGCAGGATCTCATCTTCGAGATCCTGAAGAAAAGGGCATTGGCCTTGGGTGTGATGTATGGCGAAGGTGTGCTTGAGGTACTTCCCGACGGCTTTGGATTTCTTCGCTCGCCTCGTTACTCATACTATCCCTGTGCCGATGACATCTATGTATCGCCATCGCAGATCCGCCGCTTCGGGCTAGTCACAGGCACCGTCATCCAGGGACAGGTTCGTCCGCCAAAGGAGGGTGAACGATATTTCGCCCTGCTGCAGGTCGATGCGATCAATTACGAGGATACAGAAAACGTTCACAACAAGGTCGTCTTCGACGACCTCACACCGCTGTATCCGGACGACCGGTTTCATATGGAGACCGAGAACACTGTGATCGAGACTCGAATCATCGACCTGGTCACGCCGATCGGTAAGGGCCAGAGGGGCCTCATCGTCGCCCCTCCCCGCACCGGTAAAACGGTCATCCTCCAGTTGATCGCCAATGCCATCGCCACCAACCACCCGGATGTCGATTTGATGGTGTTGTTGATCGATGAAAGACCTGAAGAAGTGACCGACATGGAGAGAAATGTCCGTGGTGAGGTGATCTCATCGACCTTTGACGAGCCCGCCAGCCGCCATGTACAGGTTGCCGAGATGGTTATCGAAAAAGCTCGACGACTCGTCGAGTATGGCCGTGACGTGGTGATCCTGCTCGACTCGATCACCCGACTGGGCCGTGCCTACAACAACGAGGCGCCACACTCGGGACGGATCCTCTCCGGTGGTGTCGATGCCGGAGCACTGCAGCGCCCCAAGAGATTCTTTGGTGCAGCCAGAAATATCGAAGAGGGTGGTAGCCTGACCATCTTGGCCACTGCACTGATCGACACCGGATCCCGGATGGACGAGGTGATCTTCGAAGAATTCAAGGGCACAGGAAACATGGAACTTCACCTCGATCGACGCCTTGCTGATAAGCGGGTATGGCCCGCGATCGATATCAATCGATCAGGAACTCGCAAAGAGGAACTGTTGATGAGCGCCGAGGAGATCAAACGTCTCTGGATCCTGCGCAAGGTACTCAACGACATGAACCCGGTCGACGCGATGGAGATGTTGAAGGCCAAATTGAAGCAGACCGATTCCAATGTCGACTTCCTGCTTGCCTTGAACACTGAACGCCAGGATTGAAACCATCCGACAGGTGATGTGAAGTGGCCATCAGCCGTTGGTGCGCACTACCATCGTCAAGGTCCTCGGCTCTTGCTGTTTCTCATTGAGAACCCGGACAGAAATTCTGAACTGCGGCGGCACATATGCGGCTCGAAAGCGAAGGCCTCCTGGATCCTGATCCCATCCGCTCGAATTGATCGGCTCCTTCATGAAGAGCCTACCGGCTTCGTTGTAGAGCATCGTGAATTCGGCAGAGGGGAAAGTGCTGCCTCCGTCTGTCCAGATGTACAACTTGTCGCCTGGGCGTAACTGCGAAAATTTGATCCGGCTGTTGGTGTAATTGAACTGCACAGGAAGGTTCTCTCCCGTGGTCAGATTCCGCACCCCTGCCCGAGCGTTGGTGCGCAGTGTCGACTGAAATCCTCCATACAGAAACTTCTTCGCAAGTGTTCCATTTCGAGGTCTCAGATTTCGATCCTCCGAGATGACCAGCTCCGGTGTAATCTCAACCGAGGGACTCATGAATCCACCGGGACGGTCGTCGAACTGATTGTCGTAGTAATATTCGATCCTGAAATCCGTCACATTGGAGCACAACTCAACAATTTTCTTGCGTACCCTGACCTCGGTTGACCTGTAATTGTTGAGGCCAAGATCGACATAACGAATCACCTTCAACAACACCAGCGATCGACTCTCCTGAAATGTGAGTTCCTCATCTGCACTGATCTTGCCATCGAGGCCAGCAGAATCGCCTATCTCCAGTTTTCTCGGATCAGCGAGAAAGTACTCCACATTTGCCAGGCGAATGACTCCATTCACCTCGACAGCTGCCTTGAAGTATATGGAATCATTCCAGTGCTCTTCAGGCTCTTCCGGGCGAGGGTCCTCTAGAATGTACTTCCGCTCGAACAGGATCGCCGACTCGTCGTAACGGCCTTGCGTGCCACCCTCCAGGTTTGGCCCTACATCCTGATCCTTCAGTTCCTCGCCCTCATCCCAGTAATTCCTTGATCTCCCCTGGTCCTGATAGAACTCGAGGGAAGCGGTCGGCACCATCTTCGAAAGGTTCTCGTTGATATCGTCGAGGGCGTATCTGAACTTCTGATACGTCTCGACAGTGGTGATCGTGGAGTCATACATGCGCTGCGAGTCTGTCCCCACCTGTGAGATGATGAGCGAGATGATCGCTGCGAGTGTCAGCGCAACGAGCAACTCGAGAAGCGTGAAGCCCCCATCCGTTGGGAGGGCATCCGGCTCATCGATGGACAAGGATCTGGTTCTCGTAGATCGGATTCGCACTTGTTGTTCCTTCCCGGAATGACCGGAAAACGAGGATGTCCACCTCGTACAGGTCACCAGACGGTACGAAGTTTCGGCTGTCGGGGTACTGCAAATCCAGGCTACCATCCTGCCTGGCCGGGCGGATGGCAAAGGCGAACGAGTACTGCGAGATGGGGTCGGAGTCTGTAACGTTGTAATCGCTGGCCCACTCTTCATCGAAAAACCTGTTGCTCAGATAGTAGACCCTTCGAACATCTATCGTCTCGAAAGTCTCGAAACGGTTGGTGATTTCCCGATCGTCCCTATCGTCATCGGCACGCATCACATTTCCGTTGCCATTGGCCGGCGCCTTAGAGGTTTCATCCTTCACCTCTCGCGTTTCCCCCGACTCGTAAACCTCCCATATCGACCCATCAGATTCAGGAAAAACAAATGTCTTTCCCCGCTCATAAAAGGAATCTCGAGGCTGTGAGGCCTTTCGGTCAGGATCAGGACTCGGCAACAGGATGTAATAATCTGCACCCGGACGAGCCTCCTTGACCCTGGCGGGGAGAGGATCCTGAACGCCGTCATGACTGAAGATGAAGTAGGTCCACCTTCCATCGGGGCTCTGGCGCTTTCGCTCGCGCAGGCCGGCGCGAATTGCCTGTTCCACTGATTTGGTGATGATCACCGCATTGGTGGTCTCGACAGCCTGCTTACCTGATCGCATGGCAACGGGAAACACTGCAAGAAGCCCGAGCAGACCGACGGTCAAGATGACCACCGCCAGCAGAATCTCGAGAATCGTGAATCCTTTTTCTGTTGGTCTGGACGGGGTCATCAGATGCCCTCTCCGACCTTGCTGACGACCCTACCGGTCGGGCGGATATCGATGAAGCAATCCCTCATGTCGCCCTTCTGGTGAAGGATCATGTCTCCACCACTGGGAGGATCGGACTGGAATCTGTAACTGGGAACATCATTGAGCAAGCCAAAATCGATGGTCCCGTCAGTCAACAGGGTGATGTAGTAGTCCTCGCGTTCGAGCTTCCACCTATCCGCTGGCAACTCTCTCACCTGGCCTTGCAGCAACTCGGGTATCTCTTCATAGATACTACCGGCGCAGGGCAAATCGTAGGTGATGTGTTCGGCGTCTCGGACATTGATGGGGCGCAATCCACCGACGAAGCCCCCCATATCCTCTCCCTTGGGGTGTCGATACAGTCGGACTCCCTTCTTGAGGAATACGATGGAGTACTTCTGCTTCTTGGTCACGGCGTTGTTTCTCGCCTCATTGACCGTGCTCACGATGATGGCAGCGGCATTCTCGATTCTACGATCCTGAAAGATTGCCGCGATGGCGGGGGCGATGAAGCCTGCAGCGACGATGATGATGCCGATGGTGACGATCATCTCGACCAGTGTGAATCCAGGCTGAGATCGATTTCCGGTCTGGAGCGTGGCCACCACTACCCCCCCTGCCAGTTCGAGATCAGATCCTCGTAGGATTCTTCAGACGAATGACCGGACGATCCGTGACTCCAGATGTCGAACTCCTTGGTGTTCTGCGGACCGGTCCCGATGGTTCCCTCGCCTACATCCCTGGGATCCTCGCTGTGGACCTGAACTTCATCATCCCAGTCGAGGTGCGACTCCCCGTCGCTCTGCGGGCTATATCCGGAATCCCCCTTGGAGACATCGTCGTAATGAACCGGCTCACCCCAGGCATCGAGCAACTGTCTGGCAGTTTCATCTCCATCGGAAGCCGTTGAGAGTTCGTCGCTTCGGAACTGGATCATTGGCGGATCCTCGCCGATGACACGGATCTCACCGTTTGGCTTGGTCCGGGTGAGAATCAACGGCTGCGACAAGGTGAATGTCAACGCCGCTCCCCCCGTCAAGAATGACCCCTGATCCGTGATCAGGTCATTCCCATCCAGGCCATCCGTGGGAAAGCCCCCCACCTTGGAATGGAACTGGTCGATCACCAGACTGACACGGGCAATCAGCGCCTCGGTTCGGGCGATGGAGGCTTTTTCAAGGTAACTCCCGGTACCCACGGCGAGCATCGACATGAGGAAGACGATCAGTGCGATGGTGACCATCAGTTCGACCATCGTGAAGCCTGCAACTGAAGATGGTTGCCGTTCTCCCCTGGCATGCCTGCTCGGCTCGGGACGAGGGTTACCAGTTTCCGATGTCATCGTACTCCTCGCCTTCCTCGGGGATTCCAAAACAGGCCTCGTTCTCTCCATCTGGGCCCGCTGACCAGAGGTCGTAGCCTGATCTACGAATCATCCAGTCTTCCTTCACTCGTTTGGATTTATTCTCCCGGTAGACATAAGGAACACTCCAGGGGTCAAAGTAGAATTTTTCTACATCTGGATCGTACAAATCATCGCGGCCCACGACCTTGTATTCGTCATCGAAGTCCTCATCGACAATTACGATCATGTCAGTATCGAGTTCGATGTAAGGGGAGTTCTTTCCGCCACGACCCTGAGGAGGTCTCTCGCCAGCGATGTTCTCGTACATCGCCGGAAATCCGTTGAAATCCACAGGATCTCCAACCTGCAGATTCCAGCCGGGGTAAACCCCCTCATCGCGGTTGTACATCTCCAGCGCATTCTTCAGGCTTGAGATGTCGTTGGCAGCTCGTGCCTCTGCCGCCTTGGCCTGAGCTTGCTGAATCATCTTGGTCACCAGAGTTGAAAGCACTGCGATGATCGCAACCACGATCATCAATTCGATGAGGGTGAAACCCACATCTCTACGACGTTCATTGGAGTTCGTACCATCAATTGAAGAGTCCCCACTGCTGTTGGGGATCAACTTGAAGATCATCCGGTATTCCCTTCCGAGAGAATGTCGCCCTCTCGGAGTCTGGGACGAACTCCGAATCTGAAGGCTAACGCCCGGCGCCATGCCGCGCGGTCCCTTCATTGTGACTGTGCAGGTGAAAGAGGCAAGCCCCCCTGGAACAGGTTTGGCCACCAAATCAATCCAGGAGATAGCACTCGGCCAGATGCCGACGATGGTTCAAGCGTCGATCAGATATTCTTCGATGAAGCCTGTATCGAGGTTGCCCTTGACGAAGTGGAAGTGATTCAGGACCTCTCGATGGAATGGAATCGTCGTGTAGACACCTTCGATCACGAACTCGTCGAGAGCCCTGAGCATCGTGCGAATCGCCTCCTCGCGGGTTTCTCTGTGTACGATCAATTTTCCCAGCAGGGAGTCGTAGGTGCTCGGGACGGTATAGCCGGCATAGACATGGGAATCAAAGCGAACCCCCATACCGCCGGGAACCCTCATCTGCGTGATCAAGCCAGGCGATGGCGAGAAGCCGTTCGCCGGATTTTCAGCATTGATCCGGCACTCGATACAATGGCCCTGGATCCGTACATCCTCCTGTCGATACCGAAGTGGCGATCCTGCAGCGATCCTGATCTGTTCCTGGAGAAGATCGATCCCCGTCACCATCTCTGTCACTGGATGCTCCACCTGGATCCTCGTGTTCATCTCGATGAAGTAGTAGTTCCCATCGGGGTCGAGCAAGTACTCGATGGTACCTGCGCCACGATAGCCTGCTGCGAGGGTCAACTCCTTGGCACTTGTTCCCATCCGTAACCTGAGTTCATCGTCGACCGCAGGAGACGGACTCTCTTCCAGCAACTTCTGATGTCGCCGCTGAAGAGAACAATCTCTCTCTCCGAGTTGGATGACACTTCCGTACGAATCTGCCATCACCTGGATCTCGACATGACGCGGTTTCTCGATGTATTTCTCTATGTACACATCTGAGTTCTTGAAGGCAATCTCGGCCTCGCTTCTGGCAGCCTGAAATGCACCTGAAAGGGTCGACTCATCCGTGGCTACCCGCATTCCTCTACCTCCGCCGCCCGCGACAGCCTTGATCAGCACCGGGTAGCCGATCTCCCGGGCCACTGCTTTCGCCAGTTCCTCATCGGAGATCACTCCCTCGGAGCCAGGTACCACGGGGACTCCGACCTTCAGCGCCAGTTCTCTTGCCGCGGCCTTGTCGCCGAGTTGCCGGATATTCTCGACGGTCGGACCGATGAACTGGATCCTGCAGGACTGGCAAATTTCTGCAAACTGAGGATTCTCGGACAGGAACCCGTAACCCGGATGGATCGCCTCCACATCTGAGATTTCTGCAGCAGCGATGATCTTTGAAATATCGAGGTATGAATTCTCACTCGGAGCAGGACCGATACAGATCTTTTCATCTGCAAGATCGAGGTAAGCAGCACCACGATCTGCCTCCGAGTAGACCACCACCGTCTCGATATCGAGTTCGCGACAGGCGCGAATGATTCGAAGAGCTATTTCGCCCCGATTGGCAACCAGGATTCTAGAAAATGGCTTCATCCGCTCCACTCGATCTCAGGAGAAGAGAAACAGGGGTTGGCCGTACTCGACGGACTTGCCATCATCGACGAGAACTGACGCCACGACTCCGGCTCGGTCTGACTTGACCTCATTCATCACCTTCATCGCCTCGACGATACACAGCACCTGTCCCTCCTGGATCTGATCACCCACCTCAACAAATGGCTCCGTTCCGGGACCGGGCGAGCGATAAAAGGTACCCACCATCGGGGATTGTATCGTCAGTTCCGGGTCGATGCGGGGCTCTGCTGCCATCACCTCACCCTGCGCATCGGAGCTCCCGGGTGGCGTCCCGGCAGCGGGTATCGTTGTCATCGAGACGACCTCACGAGCCGATTCAGGCCGCTTGCGGAGCCGGATTCGTTGATCTCCATCGACCACTTCCAACTCCTCGAGCTGATTGCGATCCATCAGTTCGATCAATTCCTTGAGGCGTGAGGTTTCCACGGTTGGCTTCCGGTCATGCTGGGAGTCCTCTACTGGCAGAACTCAGATGGAGGGGCTCACTCGCCCCGACCCCGTGGATGTTAGGGATCCACCCGGGAGCGGTCAAGTCTGCCCGCATTACTGGCACACCGATGTCGTTACCCTAAAATGCAGATCCTGTGGCTCACTCCACAGTGGAGCCCCGAGGTCTCTACTTACCTCCGGAAACTGGATCCGGGTTCGCGCAGGTCAGATACTAGAAATTACGAATATGGTACTCACCCCAGGCAGAGATCTCTCCCGACCGCCGCAATCGGCCCGCTTCAGGGTCCGACAGAAGCAGCGAAACCGCCTGGATCTGTGGCTTCAGGCGCGCCTCGGCTGGAGTTCTCGCAGCAAGATCCAGAAACTGATCTCGCTCGGTCGGGTTCTCCTCAACGGATCGACAGCCAGACCCTCGACTCGAGTCAGTCGCAATGACGAGGTCGAAGTGGTGCTGGAGACGGGTTCCGAGACGGATCTTCCCTCCGATCGGCTGCCAGTGTTGCAAGAGGACCCGTGGATCATGGTCGTCGACAAACCCTCAGGGATGCTGGTGCATCCGGTTGGCAAGACCCACTCAGGTACCGTCATCGATGGACTGCATCGCCAGTGGCGAGCCCTCAATGAGCGATCCGCGCGACAGGTGATCCCGCGCCTGTGCCACCGCCTCGATCGGGAAACCTCAGGATTATTACTGCTGGCGAAGACCGTTGAAGCGAGAAGGCAACTTCAGGAGTTCTTCGAGAAGGACCTGGTTCAGAAGGCATACATTGCGGTCGTCGAAGGAGTCCCGGAATTCGAGTCCTTCGAGATCGATGCTGGTGTTTCGGCACACATCGATCGTAGCCGACACAGGGACCATCGCCTTGCCCGAGCGGATGATGTCGCGGGAAAACCATCTCTCACCCGCTTTCAGATTCTCGCAGTTGGAGATGGCATCTCGGTTCTTCTGTGCAAGCCAATCACCGGTCGACAGAATCAGATTCGTGTCCATCTACAGGTCGCAGGACACCCGATCCTCGGCGATCAAGGCTACGGTCAGACGCAACAGTCCTTGCATGATCGTGGCGGCCGACTGCCCGAGCAGATCCCGCATCCAGAGCGAGCGCTACTCCACAGCTTCCAGTTGCGTTTCCCGCACCCCGTCTGGAAATTACCTACCGAGGTCCGGTGTCTCCCTGCGGGCGACCTGGCACCTCTGCTGGCGGCTCTCGCCGTCGATCCGACCAGGCTCCCGCCGCTGGAAGCCGATCGACAAGTCGGCGGAACCGCTTGCCAAGCGGGATCTGTCGGCCCCTGATGGGTGACCGTGCAGAAGCCGATCCGATCCCGATACTTTCAGTGTCCGGGAGCAGTGGAAGTAAGGACCGAGAAGAGGGAGGATCTCACCGATGAAGATCGCCGTGTGCATGAAGCGAGTCCCCGATACCGCAACCCGTCTCAGTTTTGCTTCTGATGGGACCTCGATCGACACGTCCGAGGTGCAGTGGGTCATCAGTCCTTACGATGAATACGCCATCGAGGAAGCGCTTCGCATCCGTGAACAGCACGGCGAAGGAACCGTGACCGTCGTCTGCGTCGGACCCGAGTCATCGACAAAGGAACTGCGGAAGGCGCTCGGCATGGGTGTCGACGATGCTGTGCTGGCCACTTCCGATGAGCCGCTCGATCCGATCCAGACTGCTCGAGCCCTTGCAGCGGTTCTGTCCAAACGCGGTGACGACCTCATCTTGTTTGGCCGCCAATCGGTCGATTCTCAGGGAGCACAGGTGGGAGCCCTCGTCGCACGCCTCCTCGGCCATCCCTTCGTCAATGACATAGCAGCGATGACAGTGACCGATGGCAAGGTTCGAATCGAACGAGAAGTAGAGGGAGGTAGGGAAGTCATCGAGGGACCGCTCCCTGTCATCGTCGGTGCCGACAAGAGTCTCAACGAACCTCGCTATCCGAAACTCAAGGAAATCATGCTGGCAAAAAAGAAACCGATCGAAACGGTCCCCTGCGACGCCGGCGCGCCCTCTCTCGAGACAATTGCTCTGACACCTCCTCCGCCACGCCCGGAGGGTCGCATCATCGGTGAAGGGCCTGAAGCAGTTGAAGAACTGATCCGGGTGTTACGCGAAGAAGCCAAGGTCATCTGATTGCGATCCAGGAGGAAGCCATGAAGATCATCGTCTGGATCGAATTCAGTCACGGCAAGGTCAAGAGCGCCAGTCTCGAAGCTCTCGGCAGCGCCAGGACGCTGGCAGAGTCTGCCTCGGGTGAGGTGATCGCAGTGCTGTGCGGACCTGGTGCCGGTCAGGCTGCCTCATCGATGATGACCGCAGGAGCTCACCGCATCGTCACGATCGAGGGTGAGTCCCTCTCAAATTCTCATGTCGATGCCATCGCAACCGAAGTAGCTCAACTCGCCACAGCAGAGTCGGCTTCCATGCTGTTTGCTTCGGCTACTTCAGGTGGCAAGGAGGTGATCGCTCTGACCGCAGGCAGTCTGGGAACCGCGGTGGCTGCAGATTGCATCTCCATTTCGCATGAAGAAGATGCCTATTGCATCGAGCGACCCGTTTATGCGGGTAAGGCCATTCTGCGCCAGAAGGTGGTCTCTGACCCCGCTGTCATCTCGCTTCGCCCTAATTATGGAAAACAGATTGAGCGTGAGGCTGCGACGGTGACGGAACAGCAGTCCACTGCTGAATCGGTACTGAAACGCAGCGAGTTCATCGAGGGTAGCGCCGCAAAGGTGGAACTGACCGAAGCTGAAATCATCGTCTCCGGAGGTCGCGGGCTGAAGAAGCCAGAGAATTTCGCCTTGCTGGAGAGCCTCGCTGATCTACTCGGGGGGGCAGTTGGAGCTTCTCGCGTTGTCGTCGATGCAGGATGGCGTCCCCATTCCGATCAGGTGGGTCAGACGGGAAAAACCGTCAGCCCGAAGTTGTACATCGCGGTCGGTATCTCTGGAGCCATCCAGCACCTGGCGGGGATGTCCTCGTCTCGGACCATCGTCGCCATCAACAAGGATGCAGCAGCTCCCATCTTCCAGGTCGCGACATACGGCATCGTGGGAGATCTGTTCGAGGTGATCCCTCGCCTCGAGTCAGAACTCAGGGCGGTTCTCCAGTGACCGGGAGGACCGGCGTGAATCGTCCCTGAGGGGGCTTTCTTGCCATCCTGGAGCACATCTGACGCGGTCTGGCTCCGCTACGCCTTGCGGCACCATCGGCGCTGACATCGTATTCTTCTCGGGAGCAACCCCACTTTTGAGGGGCCCCAGGGAGGATCGAAGTGCACCTGATCATCGTCCATGGACCGGGTCGAGGACAGCGGATCGTGCTCGGATCAGAGCCGGTCCACATCGGTCGTGATCCCAGTAACGATCTCATCGTCGATGACACCCGCGCGTCTCGGAAGCATGCGCAGGTGATCCCCTCCGGGGACGACAGCTGGTTGCTGAGGGATGGCGGCAGTCGTAATGGGACTCTTCTCAATGGAGAGATCATCGACCGCACCATCCTGGAAGCCGGAGATGTGATCGAGATCGGTGACTGCCGCATAGCAGTTCATGCCGTACAGGAGCACCTGAGTACTTTTTCAGTCAAGGTCGACCCAGAGAGTCTGCAGAAACAACTTCGTGACAGCGCCACGGGCCATCAGGGGACAAAGAGCCTACAGGAGGCACTCTTCGAGGTGGGTCTACTGGCGCAGACAGATCTGCCGCCAGAGGAGCTGGTGAGACAGGTCGTCGCTGTCATCCGCAGTGGCGTGCACTTTGAATCCTGGGGCTGGATCCGCTGGAATGATGACACCGGGCCCCATGCCATAGGAGATCGCGACGGAAATCCCCTCGATCTCGATGCTCTCGATCCAAGCCGCACTCTCATCGAAGCAGCGCGCCGCCGCCGGGAGGGGATGATCTCCTCACAGGTAGGGGAAGCGTTCGAGGCGAGCGTCTGTCTTCGCAGGAAGCAGGCACTTTCGGCCCTGTCGTTACCCCTGGCGGGTCGAGGAGAGAATGCCACGGTGCTTTACCTGGAACGGGGAACAGGCACACGACCCTTCCAGGCTGAAGAGCTCCAGTGGGTTGCGGCTGTCGCTGCCCAACTCGCCGTGGGCCTGCAAAACTCGCGTCTCTTCGTCGAGTTACGTCAAGCCCATGACGAACTGCTGGCCAGTCGCGAGCAGTTGTCGCGTCAAGAGAAGATGGCGGCGATAGGCCGCCTGGCGAGCGGTTTCGCCCATGATCTCAACAACCCGCTCGCATCGGTGATCGGATTCCTGCAACTGGCAAGTCGCTCGATCGAGTCGAGCGGCGACGACTCACGTACAGTGCAACTCCTTCAACGCGCCCAGGATGCTGCGGATTTCTGCCGTGCGCTGTGTCGAAACCTGCTGGCATTCGCCAGAACTCGCCCGTTCAAACCAGGCAGCGAGGCCCCCTTCCCCATCGCAGAGGCGATCGAAGGAACTCTCGCCATCTGTGAGGCGAGATTGCGCGATGCCGGAGTCACGACCGAAATCGATTTGGAGAAAGACCTGGTGCTGACCGGTGATGCCACTGCGCTCCAGCAGGTGATCATGAATCTAGTTCTCAACAGCGCCGATGCAGTGCGTGAATCGGGGCAGGGCACGACAATCACGATCCAGGGCAGAAAAAGTCCCGACGGTGGTATCGAACTACTCATCGAGGACGACGGTCCCGGTATGCCTCCCGAGGTCGCGGCGCGGGCTTTCGATCCGCTATTCACGACAAAGGAAGCAGATCGTGGCAGCGGGCTCGGTCTCTTTGTGGTCAAGCGAATAGTCGATGGAGCCGGTGGCGTGATCGAACTTGATACCCGGCCGGGAGCGGGCACAAGGTTTCGCGTCTCGATTCCTGACGCGCTCGCTCAGCTCGGCAGTGAAGAGATCGACCCGATGGAGATCTCCAGCGACTGGCAGGAAACAACCTGATGACTCCTCATTCCTCGCCAAGACTCGATGTGCTCGTCGTCGACGACGACCCCTTCATCAGGGAAAGCATTCAGTTATTTCTCGAATCGGAAGGACTCAGCGTCCGTGTTGCTTCCGGTGGAAAAGAAGGTATCGAATTGCTCCACGAAGCGGAGCCAGATGTAGCCCTCGTCGATCTTCGAATGCCGCGCATCAACGGACTCGATGTGTTGCGGGAGTTCAAGAGACTCGCACCAGAAGTCGAGGTCGTCATGGCGACAGGGGATGCAACTCTTGAGAGTGCCCTCAGCGCCATGAAGCTCGGTGCCTATACCTACATCGAGAAACCGATCGTCGATCTTGAGAAGGATCTGCTCGGTGTACTGCTTCGAGCGGCCGAGAGGCGGACCTTGCGCAAGACCAACCGTAAATTGCAAGGAGAGTTGCAACTGGCGCTTCATCAACTGGATGCAGAACGCCGCGAGCGTCGTATCGGTCTCGATGGATTTCCCGTCTCTCGCTTCCTGCGTCGATGTGCCAGCGCTTCCGAAAGAGACCTGAAGTCGATGATCCTGTCGAGCATTCCAGGGGAGTCGCCGGCCATCCTGTACCTGCGAAGTGAGAGCATGCTGATCCCCTGCGCATCGCGAGCAGTTGATCTTCCAGCAGTGGACGCGGTGCTGCCGACCCACCGATTTTCTGACCCCGGGGAACGGTGGCGCGAAGGAGATCTTCCTGGCGTCTTCGTCGAACACGATGGAGCCTTGATGTTGCCGCTCTTCTGGCTCGGTGAACTGGTAGGACTGATCGTGGTTCCCTGCAACAATTCTGCTACTGATCTCGACCCCGGGCATCGGCTATTGCGCCGAATCGCCGACACCGCAGCAGCCATCCTCGGCTCTGTCAGGACCCGCTCTTCTTCAGCGACAGGTTGAGCCAGCAGCTAGTATCTCGTACAAGCAAGGGGAGCCCGATCGGAGATCCAGGAGGATCCCAGATGCAACCCCCCGATCCAGGCCGCGATGAGATGCACCGATGCAGCGCATCTGCGGCCTTTCCTCTGGCCATGTTACTCCTGACAGCGTTGCTGTCTGGAGCCGGAGTGCTGCCGTGGGCAAGCGCGATGGCAGAGACCGCAGAGCCGAAGTGGATCCCGCCTTACAGCAGCGACCTCGAGAATCTGGTACGTCAGGTCGAAGAGGGGCGAGCCAGTGGAGAAGCGTCGCAGATACGGGAAGCACTCGGTAATCTCTCCGAGCGGCTGATCGACGGCGATCCCGGCGGGACCACGACGATCGGAAGAGGACTTTCCATCGGTGCTGCTCAGTACCTTCGCTCGACACTCTCGATGCTCGAAGAACCGATCAGGAGAGCGGTACTCCATGAGATCCAGTTAAGGATCTCGAATCGCATCTCCGAGATTCCTGTGCCTGGACTCGATGCTGAAGCCGACCTTCGGCGCACATCGATGCTTCTCGACCTACCGCGGGGAGTCGTGTCACCCGATCTGACTCGACAACTGGCATATGCTGCGCTCGAGCGAGGTGATCTGCAATCCTGGAACAGACTCGTGTCGAAGGGATGGGTCGAGGACCCCGGGAACATCTCCATCCCTGAGCCAGTGTCCACCGAAGCTGTCTCCATCGCGACGGGTACCTTGCTCCTGTCTCTCTTCCGCAGCGGAGATCCAGCTATTTCCAGATCCAATGATGCGGTGTGGAAGAACTCTCGCGGGTTTTCTGGCGCCGTCGCGAACCGCTCGAGGATCTGGATCCAGCAACCAGGAAAAATCAGTTCCATCGATGTGAAATCAGGAGAAGAAGTCTGGCGCCGTGTACTCCCCCAGCGTGCCAGACCACCGCTTCCTCGCACGACGAGGAGGCCTGTTCTCAGGCATACATCGATCGTTGCCAGCGTTTCAGACCACATCGAGGCATTTGACGGCGTGACCGGCAGTTCGCTGTGGCGAGTTTCTATCGATGAGATCCTCGGGACCCCGCAAGCGCCTCAGGCGATTCGCGCCCTTTCGTCGCCCTGCCGGGTACCCGGAGGTGTGGTTGTGGTTGCCCTGCGAAGTGAAGCGGGGCGGCTCGAGGCATTTGGAACTCTCATCGAGGACGGCGGTAATGTGGCGTGGGTGCGACACCTCGGAGAGGCGACCGGATCGACCTGGTTAGCGTTACGAGCAGCCCCTGCGACCCCCGTCGAAGGTGTGGGCAGGGTTCACTGGTCCACTGACCGAGGGTCCATCATCACATTTCGCACTTCTGATGGAGCCGTCGAATGGATCCATGAACTCGATGGTCCCAGCAGTACCGGACTGAGAGATCACCTGGTAGAAGAGCGGGCCACAGGAGTATCGCTGCGCAGGAACGGGGCGCGCCTCTTCGCCTCCGCACCCGGTTCTTCAAGAATCACCATCCTGGATGCCGAGAGTGGCAAATCTCTCGGTGTCATCGCTGCCAACGCCCCTCGTTGCTGGAACATCTCCTCGGATGGTGAATCGCTGCTGGTGGTCGAGGAATCCGAAGTGGTGCTGTGGAATTGTCGAGAGGGTACGGTGCCAGGATTCAACTGGCATGCCCCCTTGCCGATGCCCCTCACCGGTAGCGGCTCGGATATCGTGCCCTCTGTCGACGGCGGCTGGTGGATCGGCACAGGAGATGCGCTGCTCTCCTTCGATGCCACGGGACAACACCAAACGATTCAGGGTCTCGACCTTCCCGCTCACTCCTTGCAGTCGATCGGCGATACATTGCTGGCAGCAGCCGGATCCGAGGTCAGTATCTTGACCATTCCGGCGGCGGACGACGCAGAGTTACAGAACTGGCGAAGTGCGCTGATCGGACAGATCAATCCACGCTGGCTGCCTGATCTGTCTGGCAATTCTGCGCGTCAGAGAGCACTCAGGAGAACGGTCCATCTCCTGCTCGAGCGTCGCGACCTCGATCTTTCCAGCAATGAGAGAACTCGACTGGAAACGGCGCTGATCTCTGCGCAATCACGCCCTGATGACAGGATCGCACTCGCCTGGAAAAGGGCAGTTCGCTCTGCTGAACTGGGAGACTCCGCAGGAGCTACCTTCATCTGCAATCTGATGCTGAGCGAGACCTGGAGAAATCTCGAATCCACACGAATCCTATCGAGGCAAGGTAGCATCGTCACTGCCGACATCGCATTCACCCACCTGTTGCTGCAACTCGATCGTCAACCTGGCGGCGAGATCAGAAGAGAGAGTCGCGAAAAAAGAGCAGCACTCGAAGCGGATCAGTTGGACCGATCACCCTTGATTCCCGATGGGTGGATCGATCTGGCGCGGACTCGTCCTGGCTGCCCCACCGGCCGACAGGCGCGGCTGGTTGCTGCGCAGATCCTGTATCAACTTGGCGACCTGGATGCGTGTATCCACCAGATCGATCTGCTGCTGATCAGAGAACCAGGCTCCAACGAAGCCTTGATCGGACGGCTTCGTCGCTCCGAGGTGTTACGTGAACAGGGTCGACTCTCCGAGGCGATCGAGGAGATCATGGCCCTGGATCGCGACCACGGGGATCGTCCTCTGACCAGAACCATCGATGGAATCGAGACCCAGATCACTCTCAGCGATCGACTCGAGGAACTCCGCGCGGAGATTCCCACACTCAAGGAGAGCCGGCGTGACCATCCTGGCTTACCCCTCGAGTTGGCATGGAGTGGTCGACTCGACATGACGCAGACTCGCACCACCAGTGTCTGGCCATTGTCTGTCGATGACGCTCAGGCAGCAGACCCTCGGTACCTCGTACTCAGCACCGATTCTGCTCGAATGTATGATTCCAGAGACGGGCTGATGCTATGGAAAACAGACCTCGAGCGTGACCCAGTGAAGGTCAGAGACGGTATCTTGCTGACACGACGCGACCTTCCTTCTGCTCCGCTTGTGTTTGACGACGGAGCAGTGGTTCTGCATGACAGAAACAGGATATGGCGTCTGGATCTCGGAGACGGCTCGCTGATGTGGCAGCACCGTTTGCCGATCGACTTCGACATTCCAGACCAGGAAATCCGCATCGAGCAGTCGTGTGCGGGATCTGGAATCGTCGTGCTCAGTAGCGAAGATGAACAGATCACTGCTCTCGATGCAGTCAGCGGTGAAGTCCTCTGGAACGAATCCCGTGATGGGATCTTCATCGACGATCCGATGATCATCGGGGATAGACTCCTCATCGGCTATGCCATCCCGAACCGTGTTGAACTCAGATCCGTCAGCGACGGAACGCTGATCTGCGCCCTCGATCTGGACAGGGAAGATGGAGCTCTCGCTTCTGCGCCGATCTTGCTGGAAGAGGGGTTCATCGTCGCCAACGAGCGAGGTGGGATCAGCCGCCATGACGACCACGGAGAGCCGCTGTGGAGCGTGAAGATGCCCCACCTCATTTCTCGGGTACTCCTCTCTGCTACAGGAGATCAACTCATGTGCGAGTTGTTCTGGAGTTCAGAACGAACCACACTTCTGGGGATCGATGTGGCCACTGGTACAGTCAGCTGGAAAAAGAAACTGACCCAGGAACAGCGAAGAATCACCTCGTTGAAGCTGGACGGTGAGGAATTACTGGTCGTGTGCGGTGATTTTCAGAACAGGTCGATCTTGAGGTTCAGGGCGGTGCTCGCACCTGAGGCGGTCGAAGTGGCAGAAGCGGAACTGGAATGGACTCACGAACTCGCTCCCGCTTATGACGCCGTCGACCTGCGACCCAGCGGGGATTGGATCGTCGTGGCGGACAAGATGCGAGGCGAAACAGTCATCCTCGACCGAGCCACGGGCACTCCCCTGTCCGATCGTCAGGGAATCGGGGCGGTTTCTGACCACCTACGATCTCTCGGCAGACTCCATCACGCTTCCATCGTCCAGGAGACACTTTTGACGGTTTCATCGAGAGGTGCGGCCGGCTTCAGGGCACCAAACAGCAGAAAAGAGCAGATCTCTGCATGGAACTCGCTGAAAGCTCGCAGGCTCTGGAGATCGGAAGCCGATCGCCTCGTCGAGATGAAAGAAACGGAACTCGCCATAGAATTGCTGGAAGAGACGATTCGAGACCTGGAAATCGATCCCATTGAAAGAGCCGCAGCGAGTTGGTTGCTGGAGGGAGCAGATCGTCAACAAGCAAGAATGCCCCGTCCAGATCATGAGATTCCCAGGATGCAGACCCCTCCGCTGATCGACGGATCTCTGGAGGAGCCCTGGAATGCAGCGACCGGGATTCCCATCGACAGGCCTCGCCATGTTCGAGGCCTGCAAGGACCTGGCGAGCCACTGATCCCCTGGCAGGATCGAGCAGACCTGTCAGGAAGGGTTTTTCTTGGCTGGTCCTCGGAAGGATTACATATCGGGATCGATGTAGATGACGACATAGTGACAGCGCATGAGAGAGACGCAAAACGCTGGGTCGGGGATTGCCTGATTCTGGTTCTTGACACACTCGGCGATGGGGGTGTACGAACCCGGAAAGATGATCAGATTCTGACACTCGCCTTCATGCCGCCGAGGCAGAACAAGCCCCCACCTCAGGAGGGTGATGAGGAAGGAGGCGGTGAAGCTCCAGCATTTGATGAAGATGAAGATGCGGATGATCCTGAAGGCGAACATGTCGTGGTTCGTCGACCAGGAGGAACTGGAGCGGTGTACGAACTGACCATCCCATGGAGCACCATTGCGGAGCACAGGGGAGAAACAGACTCTGTTCCCTGGCCCGGGATGCGGATGCGGATCGGCATCGCAATCACCGATGATGACACCGGAAACGGTGCGACCAAGTACCTGGGATTGACTCAAGGTGTTGTGCTTCATCGCGAACTGGACCGGATCTGGGAAGGCTGCTGTCCAGATCTGATGCTCCCGGTGAGGTTGGGTCGATGAAATTTTCCTGGTTGATCGCTCTACTGATGTTGCTATCCGGTTGTGTCACTCCCATCGACTCTGATCGCGGAGTCCCACCGTTTTACATCGAAAGAAGCGAAACTCTAGCGAATGGAAGTGTTCGAGAATCACAACATTTCTGGCCTTTTTACAGTCACAGTACCACCCCACCAGACCGTGAAGAAATCCGCGTCCTGTGGCCACTCTTCATCGATCGAATCGACACCCGCGTGCGCAAGACCTGGCTACTTCCGCTCTATCATCGGAAGTCGTACAGGCATGACGACGGCCGCATCGATACAGATGCATTTCTGCTTCCTTTTTTTCTCTGGGGATCCGATCCCGATGAAGGCGACTACTTTGCCTTTGCTCCCATCGGAGGAACGATCAAGGGCATTCTCGGCAAGGACCGGATCGATTTTGCTCTGTTCCCGCTGTGGGCACGACTACAGGATCGACAGCAGATCACCACCTACTGGCTGTTTCCTCTGGTAGAACTGGACGAAGGACCGCTGCGAACCGGTTTCAGGGTTTTTCCCTTCTACTCCCATTCCCGGGGCTTCTCCAGCAGCGGAGGTGCTCGAGATGAATCGAAGTACATCCTGTGGCCATTCTGGCACCAATCCAGTACTCGTCTGGACACCGACAATCCTTCTCACGCCTGGTGGCTGTGGCCCTTCTACGGTCAAATCGAATCGAAAACTCGCCTGGCTCGCACCATCTTCTATCCGGTCTGGACCGAGCAACACAACTACCGCGAACAGACATCGACCTGGTCATTTCTGATCTGGACGGTCGGAACACTTCGGGATCGCTGGAATCGATTTCAATTCGCGCCTCTGTGGGGTTTTCATGAGAGAGGCGGACTGAAGAACGGTTATTTCCTGTGGCCGTTCTGGCAGTGGGAGGATCATCAAACCGCCGGCCGCACGCGGCAGGTGAGACGACTGTTCCCATTCTGGCGTAGCATCGTGGACGTGGACCCGGAGCGCGGCACTCGCTCCAGAAAACTACTGTGGCCGCTGGCACGCTGGAATACCGACGCCGACGGCAAGACCACCGCTTCCGCACCCGCTCTGCTCCCCTTCGATGGACCGCAGGGCTTCTCATGGTCCCACGGTAGAGCCGGACAGTTGATACGCTGGCGAAAAAGCGAGGATTCGTGGGGTCTGGAGATTCTCTGGGGTCTCCTGACTGCCGAGGGGGGTGAAGAAAAAGGCGGATTTTCGATCCTGGGAGGACTTCTCTCGAGAGAGCAAGGGGGTCGACCGGATGACACTCGCTGGCGACTACTGTACATTCCTCTCTGACCCGAGCCCCTCTGATCAGATGCCTGGTGGCTGTCTGAGGTTCGGGAATGACGGGGCCGACCGGTCCTGTAGGGGAAGCAGCGGGGCTGCGGGGAATGGAGCGAGATGACGGGCTGGATCCACGGTCTCGGGGGATTCCTCTGGCGCAGCGCGGAGACCACCGGATATGGGCTGGTGCTGCTCGCCAGGACCATCTCTCATCTTCCCCACCTGATGACGCGGCGCAGACTGCGTGATTCGCTCGACCTCTGTTACATCTATTGCACGGGGTCCTTCACTGTCACCGCAGTGGTGGCTCTCTTCACCGGCATGATTCTGGCACTCAACGGCGGACTCTCCCTCCAGGAACTGGGGCAAGAATCCTTGATCGGCCGAATCGTCGCGGTCTCTCTCATCCGGGAGATGGGCCCGTTCATGACGGCGTTGATTCTCACCGCCAGTATCGGCAGTGGCATCGCAGCCGAACTGGGAACGATGAAAATCTCCGAGGAGATCGATGCACTGCGGATCATGTCGATTTCTCCGGTTCGTTTTCTGATCTTGCCACGGTTGGTCGCTCTCACCCTGGTGACCCCGGTACTGACCATCTTTGCCGGTCTGATTGGAATACTCGGGGGCATCTTCGTGGCCCATTTCCAGTTAGGCGTCGGTTGGATGGCATTTCGTAACGATGCGCTGGAGGCTCTCACCCTCGAGGACATCCAGACCGGGCTCTTCAAGTCGGTGGTTTTCGGAGTCACCATCGCCACCGTTGGTTGCACGCAGGGTCTACTGACTCGCGGTGGAGCCACGGGCGTCGGTCAAGCTGCCAGGAGAGCCGTGGTGGTCTCCTTCCTGCTCATCATCATCATGGGTTACTACATCAGTTGGAGTTTTCTGACATGATTGAGCTCAAAGATGTGCACAAGCAACTCGGTGGAAGGATGATCCTCGATGGACTGTCCCTGACGGTGGAAGAAGGCGAGACCCTCGTCATTCTGGGACGGTCAGGGACTGGCAAGAGCGTGACACTCCGCCATGTCATCGGTCTCCTCACCCCTGACCATGGAGAGATTGAAGTACTCGGCGAGGAGATCTCGCACCACAAACCAGAGATCCTCCGCAAGGTACGCAGGAGGATCGGCTACCTGTTCCAGGATGGCGCTCTGCTGAACTGGCTCAATCTCGCGGATAACATCGGTCTGCCCCTTCGAGAACGCAGGGCCCACAGCGAGGAGGAGATCCAGCAGAGGATTGCCGAGGTGCTGTGCGAGGTGGAACTAGATGGTCATGCCACGAAACTTCCCTCGGAAATCTCGGGCGGCATGCGGAAACGAGCAGGCCTCGCTCGTGCTCTTGTCTGCCAGCCTGAAATCATGCTCTACGACGAGCCGACTTCAGGTCTCGATCCCATCTCATCCAGCGTGATCAACGGCCTCATCATGAAGCTCAAGGAGATGGGAATCACGCAGATGGTGGTCACTCATGACATGAAATCCGCATTCGAGGTCGCTGATCGCATCGCACTACTCCATGGGGGTAAAGTACACGCACTGGGAACCGCAAATGAATTTCGGGGATCCTCTGACCCAGCAGTGCAACAGTTCATCCACGGAAATGTCGAGGGACCTCTGGCAAGAGAGTTCCGGGAAGATCCGGGAGCAGACTCATTGAATAATGAAGAAAGTGAGGAATCATGACGAGAGATTTTGTAGTCGGAGTCATCTTCATCCTCTCGCTGGTATTCCTTGGTGCGTTGACCATCCTCGTCCGCGGAGTTCCGTCCGGCTCGGATGACCTGATACTGGAGGTAGGATTTTCCGATGTATCAGGATTGAAGCCTGGCGAACCCGTGCGGATTCGAGGCTTACGAGCCGGATCGATCGAACATATATACCTCGACGAGACTCGCGGACTTGCGGTCGCCAAACTTCGAATCTGGGAACACCTGCCGCCGCGAACTGAATACAGTTTCAAGGTGTTGGCTGCCAGCGCCCTCGGGGGCTCATACCTGGAGTATGTACCCGGCAAAGGTGAACTGGTCGATCCTGAGGCTCTGGTTGGGACCGCCAGTGGTAGTCTGTTCGGGGAAGTGGGTTCGATGCTCGCCGAGAACAGAGATGCGATCAAGAGCAGCCTCGAAAACCTCGACAAGTTGCTCGACAACCTGCAGTCCGGTCAGGGGATAGTCGGTGGGCTGCTCAGCAATGATGAAGCCAAGACGACAATGTTGAATGTCATCCAGGGCATGGGGACAATTGTCGACGACCTCGAAAATGGCAGGGGCATCCTCGGCTCCCTGCTCTCGGATGATTCAATCCAGCGGCAACAGTTCGATAGACTCCTGACCCTGCTCGATCAGGAGATGCAATTTTTCTCCTCCGGTGAAGGAACCGCCGGAATGATCTTCAAGGATGCAGAGTTTCAGGAACATGTTCGGACTACTGCCCGCAATGTCGACCGGATCACGACATCACTGGCGGGAACTGATGGCATCGCTGGAAGAGTTCTCCATGACAAGACACTGAGTCAGTACTGGATGGACATCTCGGTCAATTTACGAAGCGCATCGGAGCAACTCAATGAAACTGGACAGGGACCTCTGCGGGATCTGCTCCATGATCGAGAACTTCGAACTCGCATGAGAAACGCCATCGAAGCCATCGCCAGCATCAGCGAGGCGATCGAGAAGGGTCCTGGAACACTTCATAGCCTGATCAACAATCCTGAACTGTACCAGGAAGCGCGTGAGACTCTGACTCTCCTGAGGGACTCGACAGAAGACCTCAGGGAGCAGGAACCGGTCAGCGCTTTCTTCAGCATCCTGTTTGCCCCCTTCTAGAAGTAACGATGATGGAATACCTGCTACCCATCGGTTTCATCCTGCTCGGATTGGTGTTTCTGATCATTGGAGGGGATCGGCTGGTCTCAGCAGCAGTGGAACTGGCGCTGCGCTTCAAGGTATCACCACTCTTCATCGGCATCACCGTGGTTGCGGCGGGTACATCGCTGCCAGAACTGCTGGTCTCCCTGATCGCCCAGAGCGAGGGACAATCTGGACTCAGCATCGGCAATGTCATCGGATCAAACATCTTCAACATCGGGCTGGTGCTGGGAACCGTATTGATCTGGACCTACAAGAAACCAACTGCGCCAGGACTCACCGAGACCATCGGACTCCTGATCGGCTCCTTGCTGTTTACCCTCTATCTGTACTTCGCAAGAGATGCAGATGGCACCGCAACCATCACCAAGGAGATCGGATTGCTGATGGAACTCGCGTTCGTGATGTTGATTTATCTGACTCTCAGGAACAGCAAGAAGAATCCTGCCACCGAAGAAGTGGAGCAGATCGCCAGAGGCGCAGGCTCGATAACGGTCATCCTTTCACTGGTCATCGGAATCCTGGGGCTCTGGTTCGGAGCCAAGTTGCTGGTGGCAGGCGCAGTCTCGCTGGCGACCATTCTCGGTGTCAGTGACACCATCATCGGACTGACCATCGTTGCAGCGGGAACCGGGGCCCCTGAGCTCTTTGCTTCCATCGCTGCAATACGCAGGGGATCCGCCTCGATGGCGGTCGGAAATGTAGTCGGCTCGAATCTGTTCAATACCATCGCCATAGTCGGGGCTGCAGCGCTGGTCAAGCCGCTGCGGGTCGATCTCAACGAACTTCGAACGGATCTGATACTGAACCTTGTTCTGACACTATCCATCTGCTTTCTGCTGTTACCGAAACTGGCAGCAGGCACAGGGAGACTGATCGGGGTGCTATTCGTTGCGACATACTTCTGCTGGCTGGCGTCAGTTCTCTTCTAGTGGGTTCCTTCAGGTTCGACATGAATCACAACGTCATGGATCTCGGGCAGGTCTTCTCTGATTTTTTCCTCGACCTCATG